>Ga0209379_10002189_pt1 | contig 12099 bp, 7 predicted proteins | sample tdDd001_FD_187124 | JGI IMG/M metagenome (GOLD analysis project Ga0209379, IMG submission 187124) | Marine sediment microbial communities from the Atlantic coast under amendment with organic carbon and nitrate - tdDd00.1 (SPAdes)... | ecosystem: Environmental > Aquatic > Marine > Coastal >...
TAGAACTGCCATTGAGCCGCACTTTAATATACCTAGCATTGACGGTATCAAAGGAGTGCAATTCAAAGCCACTATGTTTGCCACTGGACTCTCCCCCTGTGATAACGGGCGTCCATTCTTGTGCGTTGCCCGATACCTCTACATCGAAATAAACACGTAGCTCACTGCCCCGAAACCATTTAACCGTAAGCGCACTTATTTGTACTTCACGGCCCATATCTAGCGTAATTTCATTGTTTGTTGCAGAACTTTGCCAGCGGGAAACTGACGAGAAATCACCATCGATGGCTTTGCTTGCGTCGTATACACTGGTGCTGGACTCATCGTCAGAAGCACTGATAAAAGCATATAGCTCATTATCGCAGTCAGATTGTTTGGGCTCCTCCTCCGCTACTAACGGCGGTGATGTTGGCAACACAGTGCTCCCACCTCCTCCTCCGCAGCCAAGCAAGACGCCCACCGCACAGAAACAAAACCAACGTACCCCTCGCGCAAAATAGGTAGCTGCACACATAACAATAACCCTCAGTTTTTCTACTAAATTGAATCAGGTTGGCATTAGCATTTGCCAGACCCCAGACAAGCCCAGGTATGCCGTAAATATTGAAAAAAGTAATATGGCGATAAGAATAAGATTCTGCAGAGTATTCAGGCGATACTGTCCCATGAGTGATTTACAATTAGACAGATACAATATGCAAACAACGGTTAACGGCAGGATCACGGCGTTTAACGCCTGAGATACGATCATGACAAGGACGGGTCTGGCATTAAAGATGGGGACGACTAAGCCCAAAAGTGACACGCCAAAAACCAACAACCTGAATTTCATCAACGTCATATCGCGAGGTATACCTGAGTAATCGCAAATGAGCCAAGGCAACATAAGGACATTCGGGAATTGTGACGATACACCGGCAGCAACCAGGCCTGTAGCAAATAGCGACACGGCAAACTGCCCCGCTAACGGCTCTAATAACTCGATCATTTGTGCTGCATTTATCAAGGGTGTGCCTGCTATGTGCAGAGTGCCAGCTGACGCCGCCATAATAGATGCGCTGATAACAAACATGAGTACTACGGAGAACGCAGCGTCATTGCGCTGGTTAGCGTAATGAGCAAGTGTCCAGCCTGCCTCCTTAACCAAAGTGGTGCGTATAATAAATAGGCCAGAAAATACTGTCGTGCCAATCAGCGACGCAGTGACTAGAAACGGCGATTCAGCACTGTATGCAGATATTGAGGGCAATCTTGGAATAAGCCCTGACACTATTGACTCAGGTGTAGGCAAGAGCAAAAAAGCATTCAATAGAAAACATGCCGACATGATGGCCACTACTATCGCCAGAAATCGCTCAAAAAAACGGGTATTACCGCGCCAGAAAATGACATACACGAGAGTGATAAAAAACAGAGCAAACCAAACAGGGTGAATGCCTTCATCGGTCCACACCAGAGACCAGCGGTAACAAATATCGGCCACAATGCCCATTACCCCCATAACACTCCCGCATACACCTACCCCTAAAGCAAAAATAAAAAATAGACTGACCCAGGGATGAATATGTTGTTTAAATGCCTGTAATGCCGTTTGGCCGGTGACGAGGGTAAAACGGCCGTACAGGTTAATCATAAAGAAAGTACAACAGCACGATAATAACAATGCCCACAGCAATGACATACCATAGTCGGCACCGGCTTTAGCCATAGTCGTAACGCTGCCAGTGCCAATATTAAAGCCTAGAAGAAATATTCCCGGCAGTACCATGGAAAGTAGTTGTCGGGCGCGTTTGCTTGAACTAAAAGGACGGCTGGCCATAAGGTCTCCGGGTGATGCTGTTAATAACGTCTACAGTCCGCCTGGATAACATTCCAGTACCGTCATGTTTTGATCACTGTGGTAGCTAAATGCCTCTACGCCGGCCGGGCAAAAAAAACGATCCCATTGATTCAGCATTAATGACTGGTTTTCCGTTTTAATCATCCCGCAGCCTTCTGCGACAATACCGTAAAAGCAAGAAGTCTCACGGCGAGAGAAGATGCCTTTTGTTGTCGCGCGCCTTACACGAAAACATGGCGTGTGATGGGAATCTATTAGACTTTCCAGCCTATTTCCGCCGTTTTCATCTAGTATTAATTCAGGCGAACAACGAAATGTCGAATCAATGCTTTCGCCTGTTACAGGTGAAAAGTCAAACACGTCAAGCGCGGTTTCAATATCGCGATTCATAAAACGTGCGGCTTCCGGAATAACGTATCCGCATCGCTCGAACTCAAATCGCACGGCTAGATCTGACGGCTCCATTATTTCCAGCATCAAAATCCCTTCTCCTAAAGCATGGGGCCTTCCCCCTGGAATAAGAAAGACGTCCCCGGGTTTTACCGGGATTTTGTCAAAGCAACCTTCTATCTCGTCGATATTCTGTTGTTCAATCCAGCTCTTTAACTGTTTGCGGGAAGGAGGGCGTTGGAACCCCGCGTAAATATAAGGTTGTTGTATGTCATCTCTTATGGCTAATATGACATAAGCTTCTGTTTTACCACGAGAAGAGCCTAATCGCTGCTTAGCAAATTCTCGGCTGGGGTGAACCTGAAAATGCAAACGAGTCGCACTGTCCAGATACTTAACCAGTGGCACATCCTCTACTTCACAATCCTGGCCAAGATAAAAATCAGGTTCACTCAAAACCAGTGATTTAAACGGCGTTAACTCGCCGCTTTCACTTGTAATCATACTCAGACCTTCCGATAGGGCTTCTCTGCCCGCATTTGTCGCCTGAACCATCGAGCCGATCCAATCTTCAGGAAAACTGCTGTCTGCTGGACATGCCTTTTTCTGCATTTCGTCCAACAACTTACCTCCCTGGTATGTGCGCCAGACTCGGTTTGCTGCAAATTTAATAATGCCAGACATGGTCATTCCTTATCGCTTAACATTCACAACAAATTAACCAAATGACAATTATTGGTCAACCAATATTTCAATCAGCTTCACAGTAAACAATAGAAAAAAGAAACAACCAGCTAACTAGTGGCGGCATGAACGCGCTGCACATCGTCACGTAAAAACTCAAATCAACAATTACGGACAAAACACTAAGCAACTGATATTTATAACCATTTTTACCTACATGTAAGAGACACAACATCACCACTATCACCACAAACTATATTGGTAATAAACAAACAAAAACAAATTAAGCCAAATTATATTACCAAAAGGTTGACCTATTGACATTTACCTGTAAATATAACGTAAACGCTTTGTGAAACTTTTACTGGCCATGCAAAGCAAATTGGTAATACGCTATGAAACTGAAAGACACAGGAAAACACTATGGGGCACAAACTATCTAAAATTTCCCTGGCGGTACTCTCAGCCACTGCACTGCAGGTCTCATCGGCTGCGCTCGCTCAGGAATCGGCAACCGAATCTTCACCAGATGCAGATCTGGTCGAAGTCATTCAGGTCTCGGGAATTCGACAATCACTTACTAATGCGCTAGCAGAAAAGCGCTCATCAGATAACCTGATTGAAGTTATTCAAGCAGTGGATATCGGAAAATTACCTGATCAGAACCTGGCTGAAGTATTAGAAAACGTCACGGGTATTCAGATTACTCGTACTGCGGGGATTGGTACAGGTGTTCAAATCCGTGGTACTAATGCGAACCGCACCGAAATCAATGGGGTATCGACAGTGGGCTCTGGCTCAGGTCGTGGCGGTATTGATTTTGAAGACGTTAACGCATCTATTATTTCCGCGGTAGAAGTGACCAAATCACCAGAGGCAAAAACCATTGAAGGTTCCGTGGGTGGCACAGTGAACCTGAGAACAATTCGACCTCTGGAGCTCACTGAAACGCTTGGCAATATTCGCGTTCAGGGTGAGGATAGCAGTCTAACCACTGACGGTATGCAACCACGGATATCGGGTGCATTTGGTAAGAACTGGGAAACCAGCTCAGGTAAATTTGGTTTCGTGTTAAGTGGTAGCTATACCGAACAGGAAGCAACGTCATTTCGTCCTCGTGTCGACCGCGATGGTGGCCTGGTAGAAAATGTTAATGCAACGGTAGTTCGCGGCGGCAATGAACAGGATCCATCTGCACGCCCTGCAGCTCAAAGCTTTGATTTTGTTGGTATTCAATTCCTGAACCAGGAACTTGAAAACTACGAATATGAAACCAAAAATCTGGCCGCATCATTTGAATGGGCTCCCAATGACAACACCAAATTTTTCTTCGATGCAGTCATCAATGATCAGGAACGTCGTCAGGATAGCTCAAGGGTTCAGGGCTCGGGTGTTAGCAGTGTATTGGACTACAATGTGCCCAGTGAATTCGAAACCGTAAACTTTGGTACACTTGATGGCGTTGTCCTCGGCAGCATTCCAGTCGCCGTTCGTGGCGTCATCGAGCCTAACCTGGATGTCGATGATGACGATCCAAATTTACGTTTTTCCAGCGATACCGGTGCCCGAGTCACCAAAAGCGAAATTTTCCGTATTGGTGGTGAATGGCAAGGCGATCACTTATTCGCAAGTGTCGAATTATCAAGCTCAACGTCTGACACGGTAAATCCGAATTTAAGCACTACGCTTAATTTCATAAACCCGAATGCGCCATTAGACGGCACCAGTAACGATAACAGCGTTCCTTTTATTTATGATCTTACCGGCGGTGCTCTTACATTTGGGATAAACTTCGACTCACCATACGCACCTACCGTAGATGATCTGCTAAACCCCAATAACGTTGTTTTGGATGCAGTTACTGTAGGACGTGATACCACTGAAAATTCAGAAGATGCATTTCGCGCAGACTTTACGTATTTCTTCGATAATGACTATCTGATGTCAGTAGACTTTGGTTACCGATTCAACAAATCAGCAAGTACTTTCGATGACGTTGGTTCAAGTATTGGTTTAAGCCGCATGTCTGACAGTCCTAATGGTTCTCTGTTTGCAGACTTACTTGTGCCTGGCCCGAGTAATTTCGGTTCCGCTGATGGAAGAGAGTTGGCGTTTCGAAACTTTCTGCTTATTGATCCCAATCTGTCGTTCAATGATCCGGAGCGCGTACTGAGCAGCTTACAGGATGCACTTGCCTCTCAACCCGGAGCCCGCACCCTGTCAGATCCATCTTCCAGTACTACGGCTTTCTTTGACATCGAAGAAAAAACACATGCTCTGTATGCTCAGGCAAATTTCGAATACGGTATTTTCCGTGGTAACTTCGGTGCGCGATATGTGCAAACCGATATCGACTCTTTGGGCAACACTGTTGCAGAAGGTAGTGACGTGGTAACACAAGTCACGACCAGCGGTGACTACAGTTTCTTTTTACCAAGACTGAACATTGTGGCAAATCCTGCTGATGACGTACTGGTACGTTTAGGCTGGGGCAAAGATATTCGCCGCCCGAACTTTGACGCACTCTCTACCTCGGTAGAGTTCGGTACCGGCCCGAACAATGCTGTTCAAATCGGTAATCCAGACTTAGAACCTGAAGAAGTTGTCTCCTTTGATATCGCCGCGGAATGGTACTTTGCACCTGCGGCCGTTGTTAGCGTGGGTTACTTCCACAAAAAACGGACCAACCTGTTTGTTACTCAGTTAGAAGATGTAGAAGTGGATGAAAATGGCTACCGGGATATCACAGCCCCCTGTGAGGGCGGCGGTATTTTCAACCCACTGCCAGACCGTAATGTACTATCAGACGTAGACGGTAATGGTTTGTGTGTACCCATTGAGACCACTATCAATGATTCAGGCAGCACTACTCAGCAAGGTTTGGAATTTGCTGTACAGTACGATCTGTCTGAATTTGAAAGCGAGCTCGGTTGGGCGTCAGGGTTTGGTATTCTGGCCAATTATACCATTCAGGATTTTGATGGTGGTGACGCAACCGATTCGTCCGCGACTCGTGGTACCGACATTTTCAATGCGATTAATGGTATATACGACGATAGTCAATTTGTGACTGTCGAAGCAGTCCAGGGATTACTCGATTTCTCAGAGAACGCTTACAACGTTACTGTTTTCTATGAGAAGTTCGGACTTTCTGCGCGGGTAAGGTATACCTGGCGTGAAGCGTTCCGTACCGACGATACCGCCGGCGGGGCAACACGCAACAGTACGCTGGGCTTCCCGGTTGTCACCCATGACCGTGGCCAGTTGAACGCCAGTGTTAATTACGATGTAAATGAAAAGCTCAATGTGGGTATTGAGGCCATTAACCTGACCAAGTCTGACGTCACCCAGTCTTGTGTTAACGAGGGCGCACTGTTGTGCTTCCAAGGGTTAACTGACCGACGTCTTACAGTAGGCGCCAGCTACCGTTTTTAACTCCCTTCCAATTGAGTTAACGTAAAAAAGTAAGTCTTCGGACTTACTTTTTTTTGCCATCTAGAAAGTGCAAACAAAAAAGCCAGCAACAAATGCTGGCTTTTCAACGTTGAATCAGCTCACTGATTACTGCGTGAGATGAGAGATAGAATATAAGCCTCTGGTTTCATCAGTTTTACGTTTAATCTCTTCCAGCGCACGTGCCTCACTGGCAGCAAACAACGCATTAATCAAACGGTTGAAGTGACTATGCATGGCTTTTCTGGCTGTCGATGAATCCTTTTTTGCTATCGCTTCATAGATAGCGGTGTGTTCCTGTAACCTGTCGTTTATACTCTGCGAACAAACATCCTGGTAAGCAGCAATGATTTCCGGGTCGGTTCTGCGAATATCCCACAAGTTATTAATCGACATTTCAATGGCATTGTTACGCGTCGCTTTGGCAATGATCTCATGAAAATGTAAATCAGCCTCTTCAGCCAACTTTGGGTTTTTCATATCGATGAGAGTCTGCTTTAGCGCCTCGAGTTCATCTGGCTGAATCGTAGCAGCAGCAAGCGCGGCCGCTTCACCTTCTACCAGGGCTCTGGCTTGAGTCAATTCAAAAGCGCTAATCGGTTTGGACTGTTTTTCTTCCCGTGTAGATTGCGTGACATAAACGCCTGAACTGGTCTTAACTTCTACCCGCTCGCGAACTTCTAACGCAATAATGGCTTCGCGAATAGTAGGTCTACTGACGTCGTACATCTCTGCCAATTCTCGCTCCGGGGGAAGCCGGCTGCCGGGCGGATAGACACCTTGGTCAATCAAATCTTCTAGTTTTTCTACAACTGTCCAAAAGCGACGACGCTTTTTCATGGTACCGATCCCCTAAAACTTTGTACTTATTATAAGAAGTGCTCTGTGCGATTGTAGCCTGAATTATTTATCTCATGCAAAGCACAGACTAAATTGTTAAACACTCGTTAATCAGTTGATAAAACAAATTCAAACCAATAAAATACTATTGGTCAACCATTTCAATCAAAGCCAATACGTTACTAACGAATACACACCCATTTATGAGTACATTGTGGTTTTGTAACACTTAACATGACCCATATATATCGTGGCACACCGTAATTGTATGACATTTTTATAGCAGATTACAAAATGGTATGACCAACAAATGTGACTAAAAGAGAAATCGCGATGAAAACACGGCGTTTATTTTGGAATATAGTGAATAATGTCGAAGCATTAATCGACAGTGGGGTCTACTCTGCCGGTAGTCGGCTTCCCCCGGAGCGAGAATTGGCAGAGATGTACGACGTCAGTAGACCTACTATTCGCGAAGCCATTATTGCGTTAGAAGTTCGCGAGCGGGTAGAAGTTAAGACCGGTTCAGGCGTCTATGTAACGGCTCAACATACCACTGCTTTAGCGGAAAGAATCATTAGTGCTTTTGAATTGACTCAAGCCAGAGCCCTGGTAGAAGGTGAAGCGGCCGCGCTCGCTGCACACTCAATCACTGATGCTGAACTGCAGGCTATTCAGCAAACTCTGTCTGATATGAAAACGGCAGACAATGCCGATCAGGCTGATCAACGATTCCATGCCATTATTGCTGAGGCCACCAGAAACACGGCTGTCGTAAATTGCGTGGAGAACCTTTGGCACATTCGACGGACGTCACCACGGATAATAGATGCTTACAGTGATGTTTGCTCGCAAAGCTGCGAACAGCGCCTTCAGGAACACACCAAAATTTACAATGCCATATCTAACCGCGATGCATGTGCTGCACGCCGCGCCATGCATGACCATTTCAACAGATTAATCAATGCGTTATTCGATGCCAGCGAGGCGAAGGCACTTGAAGAAATTAAGCGTAAGACAGATAAAACGCGGGATTTATATTCACTATCTCACTTACGGCAATAGATACGAAAAAAGGGCGTAACGCCCTTTACTTTCATACTTAGGGTACTCTGATGAGTTTATTTTTCAGCCTTTTAATTATTACCAATTTGTTGACCAAAATCAACTGCCCCATCACTTTAATTACGTTTGTATAAGCGTTGTACATACTGCTGATTTTAATACTTGTTCTGGTTTTATCGTTTTTCCCTGATTCCAATTCCCCTTTTACGCAAGATAAACTACATTTATTGCTGAATAACAATCTAACCATTGGCACAGGGATGCGTTGCCTCAGGAAGTTTTAGTGGGAGCCCCTATGTCTATTCAGCGTAAGTTTTTAGCTGCTATTTCCATCGTGATTGCCGTATTTGCTCTTGTCATTGCGGGCATTACGGTGTTTACCACAGCGTCATCTGTCGATGAACAGGTTGCAAAACAGAAACAGCAGGTTGCCGATCGTTTACTCAACATTCTTACCGTAACTGATAGCCTTATACAGGAACGGGTTAAGAGCAGTATGACCTTGTTGAAGCAACGCGGCCTTGACATTGGCATGCCATCACAGGGCGACAATGTGATGGTAAAAACGACCTCAGCCAGACAGTTATACCTTGGTAATCAGCCCCAGGCCAATGACTTTACGCTGGTTGACAACCTGACCGCCGTCATGGGCGGTACTGCAACACTTTTCAGTAAAACGGGTGAAGATTACATACGGGTTAGCACCAACGTTATCAAAGACGGACAGCGTGCAATAGGCACTAAGTTAGCACCACAAGGCAAAGCGATGGCAAATATTGTCAAGGGCACAGCCTACTATGGTGCCGTCGATATTCTCGGCAGCCCTTATCTGACCGGCTATGAACCAATGAAAAACGCCGCAGGACAGGTCATCGGCATCTGGTATGTGGGTTATTCTGCTGATCTGAAGGTCCTCGAACAAGCCATTAGCCAAAGCCGCCTGCTGGAAGAAGGCTTTGTAGCTTTGCGCGACGGCAAAGGTAATATTCGCATGCACTCCAGCCATATTAACGATGCCGACGTTGAGCGAGCGCTGAAAGATAAGGATGCATGGTCTTCTGTTGTTGTCCCCTTTGAGAAATGGGGCTATGACCTGGTTCTGGTTGCTTCAGAGAGCGAGAAATCCGGCATGGTCAGCGCAGCGGTATTCACTGTCCTGATTAAGATAATCCTCGCCAGTGCAGCTGTGTTAGCCACTATATTTGTGCTGATTAACCATATCGTTGGCAAGCCTTTGGATGAATTCATCACCGTCGTCAACGATCTTGCCTCTGGTGAGGGTAACCTCACGTTTCGTTTTAATGCTGCCAGAAGTGATGAATTTGGCCAGATGTCACGGGGGTTCAATAAGCTACTTGAACAATTGCAGCACACATTGCAATCCGTCTCATCCGCTACAGATGCAATGCTGAGCCAGTCTCAACAACTTAACGACACGGCACAGCGTTCCAGTAACAGCGTATCGGCCTTGTCGAACGAATCGAAGGCCATCGACAGTGCCATTACTCAGCTTCAGCAAAACGCCGCGGCGGTGTGTGAAAATATAGAACGCGCGTCAGAAGCAGCGTCGGCCGCAGATGCTGATACTCGCACCAGTGTCAGTGTATTGTCTGCAACCATCAAAGACATCGAGGCCCAGGCACAGGATGTTGATGCGTCCGTCCAGGTAATAAATGAGCTGGCTAAAGCCAGCGAAGAAATTAGCGGAGTCATGGACGTGATCCGCAACATTGCTGAGCAAACCAATTTACTGGCCTTGAATGCGGCCATCGAAGCTGCCCGGGCCGGAGAACAAGGGCGCGGATTTGCCGTGGTTGCCGATGAAGTAAGATCACTGGCTAGTCGCACGCAAACGTCCACTGAGGAAATTCGCATTATGATTGAGCGCTTACAACAAGGCAGCAGAGAAGCGTCACAGAAAATGCAAAATAACAAAGAAAACGCCTATGCAACAGTAGAAGTCACGCAAAATGCCGGGACCTCATTAGAAAAATCCTTGGGTGCCGTTGCGACTATCACCACGTTGAACCAGGAAACATCCGGCATGGCCAGTCACCAGAACGAGATTGCCAGAGAGGTAAACAAACGATTGGGTGGCATTCAAAGCGTGGGGCAGGAAAATCTGACGTATGCTGCGACCGTGTCAGAAAACTGTGCCCGTCTGGTTGAACAAATCCAGCAAATGCAAAGTCAGTTGAAGCGTTACCGTTTTTAATTTGGTAACTGCGCGCCGTTATGCATGTCCATTGTAGTGGTTTGCATAACGGTGCGGCTGCAGTGCGTTTTGGTGTAATTGCTCAGAATAACTCTATCTTCGGTTCTCTCGCAGCCTCAGCGGGCGACGGCTCTGACATCTCGTGTTTTGACGATAAATCAAAATGTATTTTTCGTTGGTCTTCCATGACATATTTTTCAAACATCTCTGCCGTCGACAGGTTGAAGGTGTCATCGAATGTTTTACGTTGGTCGATATAGCTGGAAAACTGACCGAACAAATCTACCAGCGCCTGATGCTCGAACTTCACGTGTTCCGCACGCTGACGAATAATGTCCTGGAACTGAATTTTGCCTATGGCGCCACTGACTTTTGCCGCCACCGTTTTCGCACTGCCGGTAAAACATGCCAGCATTTGCGGACAAAACGCTTCCAGTTTACGGTAGTGCTCTGTGACATTTGCCAACGACTCAGAGAACGAGGTTAACATTTCGCACGTTTCAGTACTGTTAGAGGTGTTCATTAGCTTTTCGCCATGTACTTTAGCTGTCGACAACGCTGACTTGATGCCCGTTTCGATTCTCTCGGCGGCTTCAGAAGACTGGCTAGACAGGGTTCGAACCTGCTCCGCTACTACGGCAAACCCCCGCCCGTACTCCCCGGCTCTGGCTGCTTCGATAGCCGCATTCAGGGCCAGCAAGTTAGTCTGAAATGCAATGTTTTTCACCAGCTCTGTAAGCTCTTTAAGCTTATCGATTTCCTGCAACACTTCCTGAATCGCTTTGTTGTGGGCTTCGTCTTGTTCGCGCTGAGAGCTGATCAGTTGAGTTATTTCTTCCAGGCGCTCGTTCACTGCCTGAATCTCGCGGCTGCTGGCTTGTTGAATCTCTGCTGAGTTTTTCTCTGAACTCTGAATACTATCAATGCCATCCTGAATGGCGCTTTCTATATCATACAAGGCCCGCATCAATTCCATCGACGCATCTTCGGTAATATTGGATATACCATCAATTTGACCATTCAGGATAGCAGCGTAATCTTCCACCTGAGTGTGGGTTTTATGCAGTTGCTCTGACGTCATGTCTAAATAGGCTGAGGCCGCTGCTACCTCGTCTTTAATCGCTTGTTTTTGCTTTTGCGAGACCAATCCACTCCAGACCAACCAGGTTCCGCTGGTCAGAAGGGTGGCTATCAGAGCAACCCACTCTGGTGCCAACACAATCCACTGGGAAACCAGCGAGGTAAGGCCCCACCCTACCGCTATCGCGCCGGTGCCCACCAGCGCACACTGATAGGCAATAACGGTAGACTTCACCTTGCCCCACAATGGCTGCAGGCGCGTCATGTACTGGTGGTATTTTTGTGTTAAATCTTGCATAACTGCCCCCTTAAGCGGCTGGTACAAGTTGCTTCACTATGCCTAGCAGTTGTTCTGGCTCTACTGGCTTAACCAGCCAGCCGGTCGCACCTGCTTGCTTTGCTTCATCGCGTCGGGTTTGCTGAGACTCTGTGGTTAGCATCAGAATCGGCGTAAATCGAAATTTGCCGTTCTGTTTTATATTTTTAATCAGTTCTATGCCGTTCATTCCCGGCATGTTTAAATCTGTGATGA
>Ga0209379_10002191_pt1 | contig 12089 bp, 11 predicted proteins | sample tdDd001_FD_187124 | JGI IMG/M metagenome (GOLD analysis project Ga0209379, IMG submission 187124) | Marine sediment microbial communities from the Atlantic coast under amendment with organic carbon and nitrate - tdDd00.1 (SPAdes)... | ecosystem: Environmental > Aquatic > Marine > Coastal >...
GATGTCGAAGCCCGAGCCAACAGGGCAACTGGTTCAAGCCGTGGTGATTGATCCTGCACTTGTTAAACAACAAGCTCAGCAGATCCGTAACCAACGTCAAGAAGCCGCAAAGAAAGAGCAAAATAGATTAGACAAGTTGCGTCGTGAGAGCGAACAACTTGAGAAAAATCGTAAAGCAGAAGAAGAACGCATTCGTAAGCTAAAAGAGCAGCAAGCGAAAGAAGCGAAAGCGACTCGTGAAGCAGAGCGTAAACGCATTGAAAAAGAGAAAGAGCGCAAAGCCGAAGAAGAACGAGTACGTAAAGAGAAACAACGTGCTGAAAAGCTTGAAGCTGAGCGAAAAAAGAAAGAAGCCGAGGTTAAGAAGGCGGAAGAACAACGATTAGCGAAAGAAGCTGCGGTTGCCAAAGCTGAAAAAGAGCGTTTAGAACGTGAAAAAGCAGCGAAAGAAGCGCAAGAAAAAGCTAAACGTGAACGTGAAGCCGCTGAAAAAGCCGAGAAAGAGCGTATTGCTAAAGAGAAGGCTGCAAAAGAAGCGGCAGAAAAAGCCCGTAAAGAGAAAGAGCGCTTAGAGCAACTTGAACGCGAGCGCAAAGAGCAAGAAGCAGCTCTAAACGATATCTTTGCTGGCCTAGAAACTGAGTCTGAGCAAAACAGTGATGCGCGCGGCCAGTTTGCGACGAGTGAAGCCAACCGCTACGGCGCTATTTACACCCAGCTTATCCAACAAAACTTATTGTTGGAGGACAGCTTTAGGGGAAAGTCGTGTAAGGTTAATTTGCGTTTGATCCCAACAGGATCGGGCGCCATTGTGGGTGATCTTAGCGTTCTAGATGGTGATAGCCGTCTATGTGCAGCAACGAAGCGTGCAGTAGCGCAGGTGGGGACGTTTCCTTTGCCAAAAGACCAAGATGTGGTCAGCAAGTTGAAGAATATCAATTTAACCGTAGTACCTGAGTAATAAGGAAAAGCTTGTGTTAAAGCGACTAATTTTAGGATGTATGCTCACTGTGGTGGGCGCGTTTCAGGTAGCCAATGCGGCACTTGAACTTGTCATTACCGATGGTATCGATTCGGCACGACCAATCGCCATTGTTCCATTCAAATGGGAAGGAGCAACCAAGCTACCACAAGATGTGTCAGCTGTGATTGCGTCGGATTTACAACGTAGTGGTAAATTCAGCCCAGTTGCGACTAGCAAAATGCCTCAAACACCTTACAGTGAAGCTGAAGTGGATTTTGATGCATGGACAGGTCTTGGTGTTGATGCGTTATTAACTGGTAGCATTACGCAAAATGCAGAAGGCAATTATGTCATCAATTACCAATTGGTTGATGTAGTGCGCGGTCAGTTGACGCAAGGTCAAGGAAAAGCGCTAAGTGCCGATGGCCAACTTGTACTATCTAAGTATCATGTATTGTTTAACAAACGCGCAACCGTACCTGGTGAGCGACTACGTGAATACGCGCACCGTATCTCTGATCTTGTGTACCAAGAGCTTACCGGTGAACGCGGTGCTTTCTTAACGCGTATTGCTTATGTTGTTGTTAACGACAAAGACAAAAAATACCCATATCAACTGCGTGTTGCTGACTACGATGGTTACAACGAGCGTCTAGTGCTTCGTTCTAAACAGCCGCTAATGTCTCCAGCATGGTCGCCTGATGGGCAAAAGCTGGCGTATGTGAGTTTCCAAAATGGTCAGGCTGAAATCTTCATCATGAACATCTATACCGGTGAGCGTGAGAAAGTAACGTCATACCCTCGTCATAATGGCGCACCAAGATTCTCGCCAGATGGCAATACGCTAGCCTTAGTTCTATCTAAAACCGGTAGCTTGCAAGTTTACACGTTGGACTTAAAAACTCGTAAGCTAACGCAAATAACTCGGGGTCGCTCAAATAACACTGAACCGTATTGGCATCCAGATGGTAAATCCCTTATCTTTACCTCGGATCGCGGCGGTCGTCCTCAAATCTATCAGGTTGATTTAGCAAATGGTTCTCCTAGCCGATTAACATGGCAGGGTAGCCAAAACCTAGGTGGTCAAATTACACCAGACGGTCGTTTCTTAGTAATGGTTAACCGCAGTAACTCTGGTTTTAATCTGGCGAAACAAGATTTGGAAACTGGCGCAGTACAGATTCTAACGAAGACTCTACTTGATGAGTCTCCAAGCATTGCACCAAATGGTGGAATGGTTATTTACAGCTCTATCTACAATAAAACCAACGTTCTTTCGATGGTTTCAATAGATGGTCGCTTTAAAGCTCGATTACCGGCAACAAATGGACGAGTTCGTGCGCCTGCATGGTCACCGTTTTTGTAGCAAGTAAGTATCAATAAGTAAGGAAAAAACAACAATGCAACTAAACAAAGTTCTTAAAGGGCTACTGATTGCGCTACCAGTACTGGCTGTTACAGCTTGTAGTTCAAGCGATGACGCAGCAAACGCTTCTGGTTCTACAGAAACTAACCAATCTCAAACGACTGACGGTACAGTAGTATCTCCAATCGATGAGAACAGCCTACTGACAGAGCAAGAGCTAAAAGAACAAGCTCTACGCGAAACTCAGACTATCTACTTCGCGTTTGACAACGCAACTATCGCAGGCGACTACGAAGAAATGCTAGCAGCACACGCAGCATTCCTAAGCAAAAACCCTGCTCTACAAGTTACTGTAGAAGGTCACGCTGATGAGCGCGGTACTCCTGAGTACAACATCGCACTAGGTGAGCGTCGTGCAACTGCAGTTGCTAAGTACCTTCAAGCACTAGGTGTTCAAGCGGACCAAATTTCGATTGTTAGCTACGGCGAAGAGAAGCCTCTTCTTCTAGGTCAATCTGAAGATGTATACGCTAAGAACCGTCGTGCTGTTCTAGTATACTAATTAAGGAATATCCTTATGTTCAGTAACCTAAAGCGCGTTGTTACGCTTACGTTACTGGCAAGTGCAGCGGGCCCAGTGTTCGCTGCACCAGCTCCAGTATCCGATTTAAGTGGCAGTAATTCAGCAACGACATCATCTGTTCGTTCAAATGAAACGGACGTGCAGCGCCTTGAGCGTTTGCTTGAAAACCGCAACCGCGTTCAATTGCAGATGCAGCAGCAACTGGATGAGATGGCTCTTGAGATCAGTGAGCTACGTGGTCAATTGGAAAAGAACAACTACGACATGCAGCAAATGTTGCAGCGTCAAAGAGAGTTGTTTATTGAATTAGACAAAGTGCGTGGTCAAGTGAGTGCTGCTCCGGTAGCGGCTGTTAAGGCTGACGACGCGACTAAAAAGTCGACAGGTGGCACATTCAGCTCGAATGCGGATGAGCAAACCGCTTATCAAGACGCTGTCGATCTTATCTTGAAAAAACGTGACTATACGGGCGCAATTGCTGCGTTCCAACAGTTCCAAAAAGATTACCCAGACTCTTCTTTCACCTCTAACTCTCACTATTGGTTAGGTCAGCTCTATTTTGCTAAGAAGCAAGATAAAGAAGCGGTGAAGAGCTTTGCAGCAGTTATCTCTTACAAAGATTCAAACAAGCGTGCAGATGCTTTGGTGAAATTGGGTGACATTGCTAGCCGCAATAATAATGCAGAGCAAGCGAACAAGTATTACCAACAAGTCTTAAGCGAATATCCTGACAGTGCGTCAGCAAAACTCGCGAAAGAGCGCATTAAATAAATTAAGAGGAGTGCCAACGCACTCCTTTTTGTTGGCTGATTAACAAGCTTCTAAGTAATTCCCCGATACACTGGCATCTTGATTCCGCTTGAGGTTACAATACTCGGATTACCGGAAGTTGCGTAGAGCAAGAGCAATGAGCCACATTTTAGACAAAATTGACACTGTATACCCATTCCCACCAAAACCGATCCCTCTTACAGACGACGAAAAACAAGCGTATATCGCCAATATTAAAAAGCTTCTGAAAGAGAAAGACGCGGTTTTAATCGCACACTACTATACCGATCCAGAGATCCAAGCTCTCGCTGAAGAAACAGGCGGTTTCGTTGGTGATTCGCTTGAAATGGCTAAGTTTGGTAACCGCCACCCAGCGAGCACGCTGATCATTGGCGGTGTTCGTTTTATGGGTGAGTCTGCCAAGATTCTTACTCCAGAGAAACGCATTTTAATGCCAACGTTGGAAGCTGAATGTTCTTTGGACTTAGGCTGCCCTGCGGATAAGTTCTCTGAGTTCTGTGATGCTCACCCTGATCATACGGTTGTTGTGTATGCCAACACATCAGCTGCGGTAAAAGCGCGCGCAGATTGGGTGGTAACATCAAGTATTGCTCTAGAAATCGTTGAGCACCTAGATGGGGAAGACAGACCAATCATCTGGGGCCCAGATCGCCACTTAGGCTCTTACATTTCAAATAAGACTGGCGCCGACATGCTGCTATGGCAAGGCGAGTGTATCGTTCACGACGAATTCTCGGCTGATGCGCTACGCAAGATGAAAGCGCTTTACCCTGAAGCGGCTATTCTTGTTCACCCAGAGTCACCAGCAAGTGTTGTTGAACTGGCGGATGCAGTTGGTTCAACCAGCCAGCTTATTAAGGCGGCGAAAGAGCTACCACAGAAGAAGATGATCGTTGCAACGGACAAAGGTATCTTCTTTAAGATGCAACAGTTAGTACCAGAGAAGGAACTGATTGAAGCGCCAACAGCAGGCGCAGGTGCAACTTGTCGTAGCTGTGCGCATTGTCCTTGGATGGCAATGAACGGTCTTAAAGCGATTGAAAGTGCCTTGCGAGATGGCGGTGAAGAGCACGAGATTTTCGTGGACGAAGCGCTTCGCGTTAAGTCGCTCGTTCCTCTTAATCGCATGCTTGATTTCGCTGAGCAGTTAAATCTGCAAGTGAAGGGTAACGCCTAATCTAGAGTGACCCACATCACATATATACAGCCAGCTCAATGAGCTGGTTTTTTAATGTCTGCTTTTTCCTTTATATTCACAAGCTTGATGAATAGGGGTGTGAATATGGCCGTTTGGTTGTTTATGAAGAAGTGGTTCAGGTCGCATGTGTTTCGGTTAAGTAACCGTAACTTACTGATCTTGAGTCTACTCTATGTCGTCATTTCTTGGCTGCTTTTGAAAGCCTCCGGAGAACAATCGCTTACGAATGAATTCTCTACATTCATTTATTACTTAATGGTTACGGCTTCAACGGTTGGCTATGGCGATTATTCACCGTCTTCGGATGCAGGCAAGTGGGTCGTGGTGCTGTTTGTGATTCCTGGAGGCTTAAGCTTGTTTGCTGCCTTGTTGGGGCGAATCGCAAGTGGGGCGATAGAGTATTGGCGTGCTGGAATTTTGGGTAAACGGAGAGTTCGTGTGGAAAATCATATTTTGTTGTTAGGTTGGAACGGTCAGCGCACGACGCATTTGATTCGTATGCTGCAACATGAAGAAGAAGGCAAAAGACCTATTGTTCTTTGTAGCCGATCAGACATCGAAAACCCACTGCCGGGTGAAATCAATTTTGTCAAAGTGACTAGCTACACTGACAGCCAACAAATGAAGTTGGCGAAGGTGTCGCAAGCGAGCTGCATTATTGTCGATAATTTAGAAGATGACATTACTCTGTCTGCATCACTTTACTGCGCCAACATCAATCCAGACGCCCATTTGTTGGCATATTTTAAAGATGATGCGCTTGGGCACTTGCTCAGTCAGCATTGCCCGAAAGCGGAGTGTATTCCTGCAGTCGGGGCGGAAATGTTAGCAAAAGCGGCAGTCGATCCTGGCTCTAGCGCTTTACACCAAGAATTACTCGCTTCAACCCGAGGCATGACGCAGTACTCAACTTGCTACCCTGCAAACGAAAGTGAAACCTCGGTGGAATCCATTTTCACCTTTATTAAGAAAAAATACCAAGCGACATTGATCGCAATGGATATTGGCAATGGCATTGAGCTCAATCCTGATTTGGAACGAAAAGTGCCTGCCGGCAGCAAGTTATTTTATATTGCAGATGAACGAATTGACTCGTTTGACTGGACGTCAATGAACAAGGAAAAATAATGGAAATGTTATCTGGTCTACTCGCAGGCTTCCCAAACTTCGCGCTTTATTTTGGCTTATCCATCTTATTTGTGCTGGCGTTTAAGTTTATCTATGTTCGCTTAACGCCTTATGACGAGTGGCAGTTAATTAAAGACAAACAAAACACCACAGCAGCCATTGCATTGAGTGGTGCATTTTTAGGTTACTGTTTGGCTATCGCGGGCGCGGCGAAAAATTCCGTTAACCTACTGGACTTTGCGGTTTGGGGGCTGATGGCTATGGTCGCTCAAATGATGGCGTTTGCTATTGTTCGTTTTGTTCTTGTTCCTAAAATTGCAGAGCGTGTCGAGAATGACGAGTTACCTGCAGGGATTGTTTTAGCAACGGTGTCTATCTCTATCGGCGTACTAAACGCTGCGTGCATGTCGTACTAGGGGGCAGTATGAAACGCAGTTCTAATGTCCAACGCCCTTCAATGGAAAAGGCGCTTGGTAAAGCCTTCCCGTTTGTTATGTTTGGCGGCTTTATGATCTTCTCTCAGTACGAGTCGAAGACAGAGGGCGCGATCTATTATGATGCTAACGAGTGCCAAGATAACAACCCGGAAGAAGCGCAGCAGTGTGAATTGGCTTACCAAAATGCGATGGATGAAGCCGAGCGAAGCGCACCAAGGTACAAAACAGAACGTGAGTGCGAATATGACTTTCGTGAAGATGATTGCTACTACAGCTCACGTTACTTTTCTTATATTCCTCGAATGAGCGGCTTTTTCTATTCTACCGATTTGGACGATTTCGACGGTTATAAGAAGCGTTATTACTCACAGCCAATGTATCGATTTAAGAAAGGCTATTACTCTGGTACTGGTAGCTTTTACGGCTCTCACCGAGTTCAAACTGTGAAAATGTCGAGCGGTAGCTTACGCAAAGGTGGCACCATTGGTAAGGCTATGTCTCGTGGTGGTTTTGGTAAAGCGGTCTCGTCTAGTCGTGGCGGGTAATAATGCTAAGGCGTGATATCAAAGAGAGAGCGAATTGGAAAGCGCTGGCACAAAGGTATGGGTTTGGTTTTCATTCAATGTACGATCAACCCTACTGGGATGAATCGGCTTTCTACCAATTTAACCTCCAGCAAATAGAACAAGATCTCGAAGCGCCAACTGAAGAGCTGCACCAGATGTGTTTGTCGATTGTCGATAAAGTGGTGCGAGACGAGCAGTTACTGACTCGTTTTGCTATTCCTAGCATGATGTGGGATCAAGTACGCTCATCATGGATGCGTAAAGAGCCTTCACTCTACTCTCGACTCGATTTCGCTTACAACGGCACTGGGCCGGCAAAGCTCTATGAAAACAACGCTGACACGCCCACCTCGTTATTTGAGACTGCTTTTTGGCAATGGCTCTGGTTAGAAGACATTGTTAATCAAGGGGACATGCCTCGCTCGGCTGATCAGTTTAATATCTTACAAGATTTCCTAATTGAGCGTTTTAGAGAAATCGCCACGCTTCAACCTGGGCAAGTGTTGCATTTCTCTTGCTGCAAATATACTGAAGAAGACAAAGGCACCGTTCAGTATCTTGAAGATTGCGCCAAAGAAGCAGGATTACAAACGGCCTTTGTTTATGTCGAAGATATTGGTGTCGATGCCAATGGCCAATTTGTGGATAGCAATAACCGCCTCATTCGTTGGATGTTTAAGCTCTACCCTTGGGAGTTTATGTTTGAGGATCAATACTCTGCGCATTTAGCGTCAGCCAAAGTGAACTGGCTTGAACCTATGTGGAAGTCGGTGCTATCTAATAAAGCTTTACTGCCATTATTGTGGAAAGAGTTTGAAGGCCACCCCAATCTTTTACCTGCTTACTTTGGCAAAGATCGTAAAGCGAATGCTTTGACGGATTACGTGATTAAGCCATTGTTTTCACGAGAAGGGGCGAATATTGAAATTGTCCGAGGAGGGCAGTCTGTGATCAAAACAGCAGGGCCTTATACTTCTGATGATGTGATCATTCAACAATATTGTCCTTTGCCTAAGTTTGGTGAGAACCACACCTTAGTCGGCAGCTGGCTGGTGAATGACCGAGCGGCAGGCATTTCTATTCGTGAAGACGCCTCGCTCGTCACGCAAGATATGGCGAGATATATCCCACATGTCATCATCTAAAAAAGGGGCGAAATGAGCCCCTTTTTGCTTATCTTGATGGCAAGCTAAACTTATTTTGTTTCAACCAGTGCCGCGCCGCGCATGGTTAAACCACAAAGCATCATAGGTACAGAGTTAAAGATTTCAGTAAACTGATCTAAACCTTCCATACCTTGCTCGCTTAATGTCGCGATAGAGGTTTCAGGATCATACAACATGCTAAGTGACAGCAGTACGCCACCAAGTAGCGCGCTATCTTCGCTGTCTTCTGGCATGATGGTCTCCCAATCATCACGCGCAAGCTGCCAACCTTGAAGGAAGCCTTCACAAAAATCACGGCTTGCTTCATTGACGATTTCTTCTTCATCTAGCGCGCAAGACTCAGGCCATTGCCACTCGTTATCTAACAAGGCTGGGCGGTACTCATTCCAAAGAGCAACGATCAGCTCGACATACGTTTCAAACTGTTCGCCACAAGAAAAAGGTGCAGCATCTTCACCGCCCCATAAGAAGGGCAGCCACTCTTCAGGTGGTAAAACGTTCGGTGCAGTTGCCATAGCGGTTACAAAACCACGTGTTTTTGCTTCGTTGATCAGCTTGTCTTGTAGCTCAGGTAGAGCAAGAAGGTCTGTAAGGCTCAATGTAAATACCATAAATGTGATTGAGTTGTGATTGCGCAATGTTAACAGGCGATGTGGGCGATAAAAAGGTTGAAGGTACCAAATATTCACTATAATTTTTGGTAAACAACAAAAATTCAATTGGTTATGGATATACGCTCCTCGCTCAAACGAAAAAGTATTTACGCGCTCGCATTTTACCTTGCGGTGGTGATTGCTCTCATTGGTACGGTCAGCTATCAAGTGGTAGAACCGCCGACTCGTGATCAATTGAAAAAGAACCTTGATTTGCGTACCGAGCTCATAGCCGTTCAAATTCAAGAGCCGATAAACAGTTCACTCGGTATTTTACAAAGTGTGGCCAGTATTGGCAGCAACCACGAAACCCAAGAACATCAGGCGGAACTTCTTCATAGCCTATTTTCCTTAGTGAAAGGCGTCACCATTAGTGGTGGGCTTTGGCCGATTCCCTATTCCATATATGACGATATGGCTTACTCAAGCTTATTCTTCAATCGAGCAGAAGATGGTGTAGTCGACCGAGTGTATTCTTGGGATAACCCTCAATCTGGTGGCTACGATAACGAATCTTGGTATACCTCTGTTGTAAATACTCCGATTGGTACCGTGTCTTGGTCTCAGGTGTATATTGACCCTTTTACCCAGGTTCAAATGATCACTGCCTCAACGCCTTATTATATTGATGGCGTGTTTTCTGGGGTTGCGACGGTAGACATCTCACTCGAAAGCTTGGTGAACTTTGTACGCCGCCACGCTGAAGAATATGACTTGGGCGTGATATTGCGAGATTCCTATGGAGAGATGATCACTGAACATAACTTCCAAATCGTAGAAGGGATATACATCAGTCAATTTAGCTTTGGCGACTTTAATTGGAGTGTAGATGTCGTTAATGCAAAGCGCATCGTAGCAGAACAAGTTTATGACGTGGTTTCTAAAGTAGAGACGGGCATCATACCGATCATGTTGCTATGCGTGATGCTCGGTTACTTTCTGATCAACCGGTTTTTAATCTCACCAGTTATCGCTATCGCAAAAAACGTCGATGATTCGAAAGAGGGCGGTATCATCGATATTCGCTACAATAGCCAAGATGAAATTAGACACCTCATTGATACCTTTAATCAAAAAACCGTTTACATAGAGGCCGAAAAGGTCAAAGCGCAGGCATCGACCAAAGCGAAGAGTGCGTTTTTGGCGACCCTTTCTCACGAGATCAGAACGCCAATGAATGGTGTGCTAGGTACCGCTCAGATCTTATTGAAAACCCAGATGGATAAAGAGCAGCGTAAACACCTTCGTACCTTGTATGACTCTGGCGATCATATGATGACGCTACTCAATGAGATTCTCGACTTTTCGAAGATAGAGCAGGGACATCTGGAGTTAGAGTGCAATCCATTTCCACTTGAATCAATTTTGGGCAGTATCAACAGTGTTTATCACACGCTGTGCTCAGAAAAGGGTTTGCAATTCAAAATAGTCTCCGACGTGCCGATAGACAGGTGGTTTCGTTCCGATAAGGCGCGTTTGCGTCAGATTTTATTTAACTTACTCAACAATGCCGTCAAGTTTACTTCTCATGGATATGTAGAAGTACACTTCAGTGAAATTACGGTGAATGGTTATAACTATTTGCAAATAAAAGTACGAGACACCGGAATTGGAATTGCCAAAGAGGCTCAAGCCAAGATCTTTAACCCATTCGAACAAGCTGAATCCTCCACGACTCGACGTTTTGGCGGGACAGGTCTAGGCCTTGCTATCGTGAAGCAACTGTGTGAATTGATGGATGGAGATATTCAGTTAACTAGCGAAACGGGCATTGGTTCTTGTTTTGAAGTTAAATTACAAATGGAAGTTTGTGATGCCATCTCTATTGAAGCGAAAGAGCATAAAAAATTAGATTACAAAGGCCTAAAAGTGCTGATCGTCGAAGACAATCGAACGAATGCGATCATCATGACAACCTTTATGACCAACAAAGGCTTTATTTGCGAATGTGTAGAGAATGGCGAGCTGGCCGTGCATGCAGTTGTTACAGGGCAGTATGATTTGATTTTGATGGATAACCATATGCCAGTTATGGATGGGGTAGAAGCAACAACGACGATTCGAGCGCTGAATGATAGTAAGTCTCAATTGCTGATATTTGGTTGTACTGCGGATGTGTTTAAAGATACCCGTGAACGCATGCACAAAGCAGGGGTGGATTACATTATCTCGAAGCCCATCGATGAAAATGATCTTGATGACGCCCTATTTACTTACGTTGAGAAGCTGTACCAATATCAGCCGAAGCTACTTAAAACACAATCCAGCTCGGCAGAAGAAAGTGTGGAAGAGTTGTTAGTGGCATGCTTTATGGCGATTGAAAATTGTGAATATAGAGCAGCGTTAGGTTCATTCCAGAGAATTTGTGGGCAGATCAATGTTGAAGCAAACCCTTTATTAACCTCATGCATTGAGCGTATCGATACCAACCTAAATAACAATGAGGCTCCGAATCAGGGAGACATGGATTTATTTGCCGTTCAAGTAACTGAGTTTTGTAGTTAAATTACATGATTTGACCGTTTTTTGACCTTTTGGCGGAAAAGTAGTGATTTAGACCAAGTTTACTTATAAATTTGGTTGTTTATTTACCACTTGTTTTTAAATTTGAAATCTAAAACTGGATAATTAGTGTTTTAATAGCGATATAAACTACTGGTGTGAATTTTAGTTAGTTTTTCGTGTTGTCTATTTGATGTTTTGCTAGTTATTTGTTTTGGAGTAAGTAATGAAGTCTCGCGGGCCTTTTTGTATTCGCAATGCCGCAGCGGATACGTTCGCCATGGTGGTGTTCTGTTTTATCTCAGGAATGATCATTGAGATTTTTATTTCAGGCATGACCTTTGAACAATCTTTGGCTTCGCGAACTCTGTCTATTCCAGTAAATATCGCGATTGCATTCCCTTACGGCCTATTCCGAGACTTTGTGCTACGTCAAGGCGCAAGGATCTCTGACACCAGCGTAATGAAGAACCTGTCTGATTTGGTGGCGTATGTTTTGTTCCAATCACCAGTTTATGCCGCGATTCTGTTTACTGTTGGTGCTTCTACCGATCAAATCATTACAGCAGTCACCTCTAACGCTGTCGTTTCTTGCGGTATGGGCGTACTTTACGGTTACTTCTTAGATATGTGCCGCAAGTGGTTCCGCGTACCTGGTTACTATCAAGAGGCTTAATCTGCTTGATTCACAATCGAATTAGCCAGTTAATAACCAAACAAACGCAATAGGGCGC
>Ga0209379_10002194_pt1 | contig 12081 bp, 9 predicted proteins | sample tdDd001_FD_187124 | JGI IMG/M metagenome (GOLD analysis project Ga0209379, IMG submission 187124) | Marine sediment microbial communities from the Atlantic coast under amendment with organic carbon and nitrate - tdDd00.1 (SPAdes)... | ecosystem: Environmental > Aquatic > Marine > Coastal >...
GAATCTGACTATTGTCTTTCATCCGTTGAATCTCTGCCTGTTTTACATCCAGGCGATGTATTTATAAATTGAACGTTTATGGTTCTATACTGTTTAATTTTCAAAGACCAATATTTTCCGTTATTGTTATTCGCTGTCGTTTGTCAGCGACTCAATCATTGTAACATTTTGCCGCTGTACTTGTCAAGAAGTTTTTCAAGTTCTTTTTAAGCTGTTTGCTGTGCGTGATCTCTCTCAAGTCGTTCGCATCAGCTCTTGGCGACTCAGTAATAATACCACTCTTTTACTACGACTGTCAACACAATTCCCACCTTTTATTAACGAATAGCTAAAGTAAAACTGTTCCAATTTTTCTGACTTTTTTCTCTTCATTTAAAGGGGTTTTATCCAATCGTTTTACAGTGTGTACTTTGCTTGCATTTCTCTTCCAAGGTCTCGTGAACATTAGATATTTAACCACAAAAAACATTAAAAGAACTGAGGCGCACTCTGTACGTACCCAGTTCTTTATCTCTTCAACACTATTTTTAATTTATCAAATGCTAAATTTCCATGAGTATAATCGCATTTATATTGTACATAACTCAAAACACAACAACTAGCCCATTTCTTTTTCGCGTGCCAAAAAGTATTCTTTATTTTGAATCTCATAGATTGCATATTTAAAATGGTGGCGTTTAGTAGCTAAAACTTCTTCTCCATTACGCTCAAACAAATAGCCTCTACCGTATACTTGTACGAAATCCCATCCCTTTTCCTGCATCTCATTGAAGAATACATCATCGGATGTGCTTTTTCTAACAATATACATCAATGATTTTTGAGATACCCTTGCAATGTCTTTCTTGTCTTTCTCTAGTCTGAAGATACCAACCGCAAGGTCAATCAACTTCAATTCGTAATAGACTTTAAGTATAATTGCAATAGACATCAGTATAAGTCCGATTCTTACGAACCGTTTTATACACTTAGACCGGTCTTGACACATACCGCCACCTCCATACTCTTCTTCTATTAATGTCTTCTTATTTTTTTACTATTCTATATCCAAACCAGCAATTCCTTCTGAACTTTGCAAAATTAAGGAAATAAATAGCGCATGTACCCTTAATTCTGCTCAGGTGCATACGCTTTTAGTCTTTCAATCTATTTTCCAGATGTCAGAGACAGCAGATACGTTCTTTCAACAACATCCACTTCTTTACCTGACATTGGTAATTTTGAGATGCGGAATCGCTCCAAATCATCAATTTCGAGTTCCTCAGGCATAAAGCACTCAGAAACATAACTGCCCTTCTTAATACGAACAGCTTGAACACCGCGTGTATTTTTAGTTGCCTTTTCAGGGATCATCTCTGTATCAAGCAATATTAATCGGTACTCATCAGGAGAATTGTAGCGCATAAGTACACACTTAGACTCTTCTTTTATATAGAACATACGAACCAGCTTGCCAAAATCAGAATAAGCTTTCACAAGTTTCTTCCGATTTGTTTTCGTCTCGTAGCTCGAGAGAGGTACCTTTGCGATCTTTCCGTTATCAAACACATAGATCATATGTCCTTCAAATTTATTGGTCACAACCACATGCTGAATTGATTCATCCTTCTCCATTTCAAGAAGATTTGGAAGATAAAGTCCCAGACTGCTTGCCTTATGATCCTGGATTTCATGCAGCTTCATTTTATAGACATTATGAAGATTAGAGAAGAACAATACCTCATCGAGATTATTCCCTTCTAACTCTAAAACAATCTTATCATCATCCTTAAGTTTGTGATTTGAACTAGCACGCAATGATGCGAGTGTGATCTTCTTAAAGTAATTATGATCAGTAAAGAACACTTTTAAGTTGTAATCCGGGATCATCTTCTCGTCATCATGTTGAATGGCCTCGTCAGGATCAATGATGCGCGTCCTACGTGGCTTCCCATATGTTTTGGAAATATGCTTTAATTCACTTTTAATTCGATTCTTAACTTTTGATTCATCACTCAGCATATCAATCAAGTCTTCGCGCTCTTTTTCAAGTGTCGAAATCTCGCTTGTTCTCCTAAGTATATACTCTTTATTGATATTTCTAAGACGAATATCTGCAACATACTCCGCTTGAATGTCATCAATTTCGAAATAGTCCATCAGATTCGGAACAACCATTTTTTCTTCTTCGGTTTCACGAATAATTTGAATCGCTCGATCTATATCCAGTATGACTTTTTCAAGGCCTTTGAGAAGGTGAAGTCTTTGATCTAGTTTATCAATGTCGAATTGCAGCTGACGCTTGATGCAACCAATCCTGAACTCAAGCCATGCCGTAAGAATCCCCTTGATTCCAAGCACTTGAGGTTTACCCTTTACAAGCATATTGAAATTACATGAAAAACTATCTTCAAGTGGTGTGAATCTGTACAGTTTTGCCATGAGTTTATCTGGGTCTATACCCCGCTTCAAATCAATAGCAATTTTAAGACCACTTAAATCAGTTTCATCCCGTATATCATTAATTTCACGTATTTTACCGTTTTTTACAAGATCAACGATCTTATCTATGATTTGTTCTATGGTCGCCGTATACGGAATCTCAGTGATTTCAATACAATTGTCTTTTTTGAAATACTCATATTTTCCGCGTAGCTTAAACGAACCTAAACCCGTCTCGTAAATTTTGTCCAGTTTACTTCTATTATATAGAAGCATACCACCGGTTGATAAATCTGGAGCCTTGAGATATTTAAGCATATCGACATTTGGGTTCTTCATAAATGCCATAGTTGCATCACAGACTTCTTTTAAGTTGAATGAACAGATGCTGCTCGCCATACCAACCGCAATGCCTTTATTTGCATTCACGAGAATATTTGGGAATGTTGTAGGAAGCAACAGCGGTTCTTTTGATTGACCATCATAGTTATCAACAAACTCAACTGTATTCTTATCTATATCTTTAAATAACTCTTGAGCAATTTTATCCAGTCTAACTTCTGTATAACGTGATGCTGCAAACTGCATATCACGCGATGTTGTTTTACCGAAGTTACCTTTAGAATCCACATAAGGATGAATAAGTGCATCATGCCCTCTTGAAAGTCTTACCATTGTTGCGTAAATGGCCTGATCGCCATGAGGATTCAATTTCATTGTCTGTCCAACAACATTTGCTGATTTTGTTCTAGGACCACTGAGCAGTTTCATTTTGTACATCGTATAGAGTAGTTTTCTGTGTGACGGTTTGAACCCATCTATTTCAGGGATCGCACGTGACAGAATAACACTCATTGCATAAGGCATATAGTTTTGTTCCAGCGTTTCCGTTATGCCCACAGGTTGTGATTTTGCCATATGACACCTCTTAATTCAGATCTAGTAATTCAAGATATTCATGCCCATGATTTGCGATAAAGGCTTTACGTCCATCCAGATTATCACCTAATAAAACATCAAAGGTTTGCTGTGTATGCTCTACATCATCAGGCATCACTTGAATAAGTCGGCGTGTGTCAGGACTCATTGTCGTCTGCCACATCATTTCCGGCTCATTCTCACCAAGACCCTTTGATCTCTGCATTGTATAGTTTGACTTTAATTTTTTTAATATATCTTGCTTCTCAATTTCATTGTAAGCAAAATAAGTTTTCTTTTTCGAAGTGATCTCGTAAAGTGGCGACTCTGCTATATATACTTTTCCTTCAGTTATTAATGTTGGTACAAGTCTATAGAGCATTGTGAGAATCAAAGTTCGTATTTGATATCCATCCACATCGGCATCGGTACAAATAATAACTTTATCCCAACTTAAACGATCAAAATTAAAGGTATCCATCTCTTTGTTATGTTTTGTTTGTATTTCAACACCACAGCCGAGTACCTTTATTAGGTCAACAATAATATCACTTGCAAATATCTTGGCATAATCAGCCTTTAGACAGTTTAGAATCTTACCTCGAACAGGCATAAGAGCCTGGAAATCTGAGTTTCGTGCAAGTTTACATGCGCCGAGAGCAGAATCCCCTTCGAGAATATAAAGTTCACGTCTTGCCACATCTTTCGTACGGCAGTCAACAAACTTCTTAACACGATTCTTAATATCCATTTTTTCACTAAGCGTACGTTTTAAATTAAGACGGGTTTTCTCAGCTTTTTCACGACTTCGCTTGTTAATCAGTATTTGATCAACAATTCTTTCTGCCAGAGCCTGATTTTCAATCAAATAGATTTCAAGCTCTCGTTTTAATAGATCTGCCATAAACTCTTGAACAAATTTATTCGTGATCGCTTTCTTGGTCTGATTCTCATAAGAAGTCGTTGTTGAGAATGAGTTCGTCACAAGAATAAGACTGTCTTGTACATCTATAAAAGATATTTTCTTTTCATTCTTATTATATTTGTTTTGTTTTTTTATGAACTTGTCGATTTCATACACAAATGCTTGTTTAACTGCCTTTTCAGGAGAGCCACCATGCTCAAGATAACTTGAGTTATGATAATACTCAAGCAAATTCACTTCATTGTTAAAAGCAAATGCAAGCTGTACTTTCACTCTGTATTCAGGCTTATCTTCTCTATCTTTACCGACACCTTCATCGGTAACCATAATTGCTTCAGAAAAACCTTTGTCTTCATTAATCTCTTGAATGTAATCCATGATTCCATTTTCATAAATATACTCATGAACCAATCCAGACTCTTCATCTTTCAGGATAAATCGAAGACCTGCATTAACAATGGCTTGTTTTTTCAGAATGTCTTCAAAGAAAGTGATCGGAATACTAATGTCAGTAAACACATCTAGATCAGGTTTCCAAGTTTGAGTTGAGCCTGTAATTTTGTGATCACACTCTGATTTCGTTAAACCACCAACATTACATCCCTTTTCAAAATGAAGTTCATACTTAATACCATCTCTTAACACCGTGACATCCATGTACTCAGATGCATATTGTGTCGCACATGCACCAAGTCCATTTAAGCCTAGTGAGTATTCATAGATTTCTCCGTCATTATTGTTATACTTGCCACCCGCATAAAGTTCACAATAAACAAGCTCCCAATTGAATTTATTCTCATTGGGATTGAAATCAAGAGGTATACCTCTTCCTTTATCTTTTACTGTTATTGAATGATCTTTATGACGTATGACAATAATTTCATCACCATGTCCCTCGCGCGCCTCATCTATCGAGTTTGATAGAATCTCAAAAAAGGAGTGCTGACAGCCCTCAAGTCCATCTGAACCAAAGATTACTGATGGTCTTTTACGTACTCTGTCTTCACCCTTAAGCGACGAGATACTGGTGTTGTCATAGGTTTGTTTTTTTGTAACCATGCGTTCACCTCATATTAAATTGCGATTTCTTCTCCTATTATTAATAGGCTTCTTTTAGAACCGCCAAGATACATTATAATATAACCCCAACGAAACATGCAAATAACGATAATATGGAAAATCCCATTATTACATCATATTACACGTTATTTTTAGTGTTTTTATACATCAACTTTAATATTATACGTTTTTTTAGACATGTTCGTCTGATATTATACAAAAATTCAAACTGGAAATAATTTTTATTTTGTATCCAACATTCAAAATAGAAAATATGGACATACCAGATTTTCAACATTTACAAAGTATACACGAACAGTAGTTCCGTTTCAACTGTTATTCTATTCATAATTTTATCAGAACACAATCATAAGAAAAACCACAAGAAGGCTATGAATTGCTCCCCCGCTTAGTAAGACCGCTATATTATTTAACGGTCCTATAAATGAGATGCATATCATTACACTTAATTGTGGTCTTCAATACAATTCATCTTATATTGCTCAAATCACTTGATCATCGCGATTTGCCATCATCTTCGTCTTCATGATCTTGATCTAGCTCATCTCTCAAAATCATTATGGCTTCCATTGCTTTTGGGAATCCTGCTGTCGGTGCCACGAGCAAAATTGCATGTTCAATTTCTGAGCGTGTACATCCTGAATCCAAGGCTTTATGGATATGTGTGCGTATCGCGTACGGGTATTGCTCAACCGCTGATATTGCCACCTTTATGAGCCACCTTGTTTTTTCCTCAATAGGACCGCCTGACTCATGTACCACTTTTCCAAAGCTTGTGTAAGCCTTGTAAACATCAGTGTGCATGGCTTTCATATACATCAAATTCTCTGTCTTTTTAGTATTCATACAACGCCTCCTCTTTATTTTCACTTCATTAATAGGATATTAATACCCAAGTTGTTGGCAATTACAAGGGCTTGAGCTATTTAGTCTAAATTTTGTGAAAACGATATCCATTTCGGACATATGTGTTGCCCTCGCGGACACAATGTGCTATACTCTCTTTAACGTTCACGAAGGAAAAACATTTGTACGCCAATCAAGAACAGGAGATGTGGTAGTTTTGGATAAGAAAAAATATCTCGTCGTCCATGCGGATGCGTTGCCAGATGTCTATAAGAAAGTGGTCGATGCGAAAGAGCTTATTAAGAACGGTGACGTTTCTGGAGTTTCTGACGCTGTTAAGGCCGTTGGCATTAGCCGCAGTACTTACTATAAGTATTCTGACCATGTGTTCTCACTGGCAGAAGGCGCACTTGGAAAAAAAGTAACTTGGACATTACTCCTTCACCATGAATCTGGAGTTTTGTCGACCGTCTTAGATCGATTGGCACATGCCAATTGCAACATCTTAACAATTAGTCAGGATACACCGATTAATGGCATTGCTAATGTGTCATTGACCTTTGATATCAGCGGACTTGAAACGTCTTTTGAAGCATTGATGAATGAGATGAAATCACTTGATGGTGTAAAGAAGCTCACTCTCATCGCCATGGAATAGCAGGAGGTGTATCGATTGAAACGTATAGCCTTACTCGGTTACGGCACAGTCGGATCGGGTGTTTATGAAGTTGTTGAAAAAAACATCGACAGTGTTAAAGAAAAATTTGGTGTCGAACTCGGCATTGAAGATATACTCGTAAGAAATCTAGAAAAATATGCAGATCTTCCATACGCGGACAAGTTCAAAACAAACTTTGATGATGTCCTAGCAGCTAAACCCGAGATAGTCATTGAAGTTATGGGCGGTCTCTCACCAGCATATGACTACATAAAAGCCTGCATCGAAAATGGTATTCATGTGGTCACTGCAAATAAAGACTTAATTGCTGAACATGGCCTTGAGCTTCAGAACTTAGCCGTTAAAAAAGATGTTATGCTCCTATTTGAAGCAAGCGTTGGCGGTGGTATTCCAGTTTTAAAACCACTCCAGGAATGTCTTGGTGGAAATCAGATTGATTCGATTACAGCGGTCATTAATGGAACGACAAACTTTATTCTATCTAAAATGTATAACGAAAACATGAGTTATGAAGGCGCTCTTAAACTCGCTCAAGAGGTTGGTTTCGCCGAGGCTGATCCTTCATCTGATGTTCTTGGATTTGATGCAGTTAGAAAATTGGCCATCCTTTCATCTCTCGCCTACGGACAGGAGTTTAAATGGTCAGACATGCCAACGATTGGTATCACTGATATTGAATCCGATGATATTGATTGTGTTAAGACTATGGGATCGAAAATCAAGCTATTGGCTTACAGTGAGTACATTAATAATGAACTCTATGCTGCCGTTCGTCCTGTGGTTGTTAGTAACAGCGATCCAATTGCACTTATAGATAATGAGTTCAACGCTGTAATTTTAACTGGTGACTCAGTCGGAGAAGTTATGTTTGTCGGTAAAGGCGCAGGTAAACTGCCAACTGCAAGTGCTGTATTCGGCGACGTACTCGATATTCTACAAAACAAAAAAGAAAAATCATATATTGAACTGAGACATGATGCGACGATTCATAAACTGTGGCCCAAAGCTTCAAAATGGATGATTCGCCTTATCGGAGAAGATAAAAATGCCATGATCCAAAAATTATTGGACCTATTTGCAGGCCATGAACTTAGAATCCAGACTTCAGGACATACTGATCAAATTCATGCAGTTGTCTATGCTCCAAATGAGTCTGAATTATTATCTAAACTTAAGGTTCTTGAGAAGTCTGATGATATTGAAAGAATTAAATATTTCCTTGTATATAGATAGGAGCACACACGATGTGGCTGGGCTTAATAGAAAAATACCGCAAGCACTTACCCGTAACTGAAAATACACCTGTCATTTCTTTATATGAAGGAAATACGCCTCTCATTCGAGCGAAAAATCTTGAAAAGAGAATGCCGGGATTAGAAATCTATTTAAAATATGACGGACTTAATCCCACAGGATCATTTAAAGACCGTGGTATGACAATGGCAGTGACTAAAGCCGTTGAAGCTGGATCGAAAGCCATAATTTGTGCTTCTACAGGCAATACTTCTGCTGCGGCAGCTGCCTATGCTGCTCGAGCAGGCATTAAATGTTTCGTAGTCATTCCGAGTGGAAAAATCGCTATGGGCAAACTGGCTCAAGCCATTGCCTATGGTGCAACGATTCTTCCGATAGATGGCAATTTTGATAAAGCACTTGAATTCGTAAAAGAAGTCAGCGAAAAGCACCCCATTACCCTTGTTAACTCAGTAAACCCTTACCGCATTGAAGGTCAAAAAACAGCAGCATTTGAAGTCTCTGACCAACTTGGAGATGCACCTGATTATCTTTGTATTCCCGTTGGAAATGCAGGCAATATAACAGCATATTGGAAAGGCTTCAACGAATATAAGGATGCCGGTTCAAACTCTAAGAATCCAACTCTGTTTGGGTTCCAGGCCGCCGGATCTGCACCAATCGTTGACAATAAAATTGTAGAAAATCCTGAAACAATAGCCACTGCCATTCGAATTGGAAACCCTGCAAGCTGGGACAAAGCTGTGGCTGCATTTAATGAGTCAGGCGGTCAAATTCATAAACGTACAGATGAAGAGATTATGGATGCTTATAAACTCATTGCAGGTTCTGAAGGTGTCTTTGCTGAACCCGCTTCATGCATCTCTGTTGCTGGACTAATGTATGCCTACGACCAAGGATGGATCAAGGAAGGTCGCGTTGTATGTGTTCTAACAGGTAATGGTCTGAAAGATCCAGACTGCGCCATCGGATTAAGTCCGAAATTAGATACACTACCAGATGATTTCAGTAAAATTGAGTCGCGTATACTCGACGTGGTTCGATCGGAGGAATAAAGATGTATAGGATCTCAGTACCAGCAACAACGGCAAATATCGGACCTGGCTTTGACGCCATGGGATTAGCGCTCAATCTGTTCTTAGTCATTGAAGTAAAACCCATACCCGGTGTGACACAACGTGTTGTATGGTCAGACCCAAATATGTCACCACTTCCAGACAATAAGAACCTCATTCTGAGCTCGCTTAAGAAAACGCTCGATCGACTAGGTCTTGCTTCAAAGGGATTTGAGCTCGATATTCAAGACTGTCAAATTCCAGTTTCTAGAGGACTTGGAAGCAGTGCTTCTGCTATCGTAGCAGGGATTATTGCAGCCAATGAACTCGCTGGTCGTCCAATGACACAAAAAGACATTATTGATTGGGCCACTGAACTTGAAGGACACCCTGACAACGTGGTTCCTGCCATTCTTGGCGGTATGTCTGTGTCATTCCAAGCTGGTCTTGATGTTTTCACAACTCAAGTTCCAGTACCAAAACAATTGGGATTCGCAGTACTCATCCCCGACTTTGAGTTGAGCACTGAAGATGCAAGAAAAGCTCTTCCAAGCGATTATTCTAAAGCTGATTGCATTCACAATTTATCCAGAGCAGCATTTCTTGTGGCATCATTTAACAACAATTCTGTTGATGGTCTACGTGAAGCACTGAATGATAAAATTCATCAGCCTTTTAGAATTAATCTCATCGAAGATGGAGCATACATATTAAAGCGTGCTGAATCTGTGGGTGCCATTGGAGAATTTATCAGTGGTGCAGGTCCTACACTCATCGCACTTTATAATAAGAATGACGCTTCATTTAAAGACAAACTTTCGCAAGAACTCAGCGAATTATCAAATAAATGGACTTTGTTGGATCTGAGTGTATGCCAGCAAGGTGTCACAGTAGAGGTGATGAAATGAATGAAGTTGTAGTTCAAAAATATGGTGGTACATCTATGGGGGACATAGAGCGTATTCAAAATGTCGCTAGGCGTGTTGTAGAACACAAACGACTGGGGCATCATATGGTTGTTGTTGTAAGCGCCATGGGTAAAACAACAGATAAGCTCGTGGAAATGGCTGTTGAACTCAACCCAAACCCTTCCCCACGCGAGATGGATATGCTCCTTTCAACGGGTGAACAGGTCTCCATTTCTCTACTGGCTATGGCCATTGAGAATCTTGGTGAGAAGGCCATTTCATTAACAGGTGCGCAGTGTGGTATAAAAACTGATGCACATCACAAAAGAGCACGAATTGAATCCATCGAGACAGATAGAATTCTCGAAGAGTTTGATAAAGATCATGTTGTAATTGTTGCTGGTTTCCAAGGTATTACTGACCTTGGAGATATCACAACACTTGGTCGCGGCGGTTCTGATACAACAGCAGTTGCACTTGCTGCTGCACTCAAAGCTTTAAAATGCGAAATTTATACAGATGTTGACGGCGTTTTCACTACTGATCCTCGAAAGGTCAAAGAAGCCCGACATCTGCCTGAAATTAGCTATGACGAAATGCTTGAACTGGCTAAACTTGGCGCTAAAGTTCTCCACCCTCGATCTGTTGAGCTGGCGAGAAAATATAGTGTGCCGCTGGTTGTACGCTCAAGCTTTAACAATACAGAAGGTACTCGAATTGTGGAGGTGTCAAAATTGGAAAAAGTCCAAGTTCGTGGAGTAACTGCCGATCAAGACATTGCTCGTATTTCAGTGGCTAAAGTGCCAGATACACCTGGTATTGCATTTTTACTCTTTAGTCAGTTGGCAGAAAACAATGTCCATGTAGATATGATCATTCAGAACTTAAATCATGAAGAACGAAATGATATTTCATTCACTGTCCCTATTGAGGATCTCGCCGATGCTGCTGGTATTGCTACAGGCTTCGCTGAGAAAATCGGTGGTGGTGAAGTTATTATAAAGAAGGATGTCAGCAAGGTTTCTATAGTAGGTACCGGTATCACTGGCAATGCAGATGTTGCCTCAAGACTCTTTGGTACACTATCTGGACTCGGTATTAATATTGAAATGATTTCTACTTCTGAAATCAAAATATCATGTATCATTGATGCAGCTTCAAGTGATTTAGCAGTGACTAGTCTTCACAATGCTTTTGAACTTGGCCTCGGCATCGATTAAATCGTCACTCAAGGATTAAAATCTGAATAGGTCAGGTTTATCCTTTCAGCCCATTAGGGCAATACTCTCTCTCAAATGCAAGAAAAACCGCTTATCCGAATGGATAAGCGGTTTTTCAATTCTACTTCGCACTTGGGATTAGAAGTTCATACGTTCGCCTGTTGTCATATAAATGACGCGTTCACAAATGTTCGTTGTGTGATCTGCTATTCTTTCAAGGTATCTTCCTATGAAAAGTAAATTCACAATTTGGCTCGTATTTTCTCCATTTTCACTCTTTCGCATATGCTCCAAAAGATCTAAATAAATGGTTTCATATAAATTGTCAACAATATCATCCCGCTTAGCCACTTCAATGGCCAGTTGTGGATCACACTGAACATAACTATCCACGCTCTCAGTCACCATCAGCTTAACAATCTCAGCCATTTTCGGAATATCTATAAGCGGCTTCACAAATGGTGTCTTTCCAATTTTAATAACCACCCGTGCTATATTTGTACAATGATCCCCAATACGCTCAAGATCTGTGATCATCTTCATAATGGCACTGACTTTACGCAAATCGCCTGCCAATGGATTTTGGAGTGCTATAAAATCTAGACTTTTCTTCTCAATGGACATTTCCATATTGTCAATATTTGAGTCTAGTCTTATAATTCTGTTTGCCAGTTCCAAATCCTGTTCAAGCAAAGCCTTTATCGACAATTCAATCAGCTCTTCTACTTGGGTGCTCATTTTGAGCATCAGTTCCTCTATTTCCAACAACTTCGCT
>Ga0209379_10002198_pt1 | contig 12067 bp, 12 predicted proteins | sample tdDd001_FD_187124 | JGI IMG/M metagenome (GOLD analysis project Ga0209379, IMG submission 187124) | Marine sediment microbial communities from the Atlantic coast under amendment with organic carbon and nitrate - tdDd00.1 (SPAdes)... | ecosystem: Environmental > Aquatic > Marine > Coastal >...
GGGAGACAGGCATCAAGGACAATATTGATTTTGTCAGCGGAACACCATCTAAAAGTGTTTTACCCTTTAGTGACTTTAAGGATATCTCTATTAAGCTTTTAGAAAAAGATGGTGTGGATCTCCTGACATACCACAATACCCAGGGGTATAATAAATTAAGAGAAACTATCAGTGAGAGGATAAAGGCAAAAAATATCAATGTCTCTGAAAAAAATATTCAGATCACCTCTGGAGCTCAGCAGGGGTTAGACCTTGTATTAAAGGTCCTTCTCTCTCAAAAAAATAATAAGATAGTGGTGGGAAGACCTACCTATCACGGAGCCCTTAATACCTTTAGAAAAGATTGTAAGATCTACAGCGTAGAGCTGGAAGAGGATGGGTTTAACTTAGATGAATTAGAGGAAATTTTAAAGGAGGAGAATATAGCTTTTATATACACTATGATGGACTTTGAATCTCCTACAGGAGTATCGTGGAGCCATGAAAAAAAGCAAAAGCTCGTAGAGCTGGCTAGTCAGTATAATACCTATATTATAGAGGATGACTGCCTGTCAGATATATACTTTGATTCTCCAAAGCTTTCTCTCAAAGCCCTTGACAGGGACAATAAGAGGGTAATATCTGTAAAGAGCTTTTCCAAGGTTCTTATCCCCGGAATCAGGCTGGGATATATGCTCCTTCCTGAAGAGCTTACTCCTAAGGTAGTCTCAGCTAAATTTACTTCAGATATCTCATCTTCAGGGTTCAATCAGAGGATACTTTTAGAGTTCCTGATAAACGGTAACTTAGACGAACACCTTAGCCAGATCAGACAGCTCTATAAAAAGAGGTATGAAATTGTTAAATCTTCCATAGAAAATAGTGATCTGAGCATCACCTATGATATTCAGGGAGGATTTTATGTATGGGTAGCTCTTCCCAAGGGAATAGACGGCAATAAATTTTATCTTAACTGTAAAAAAGCCGGTGTATCCATCCTTCCGGGAAATGTATTTTTCTTAAATGAAGTTAATGTAACACACTTCAGGCTTAGTTTTGCTGCTGCAGATGAGTTGCAGATTATAGAGGGCGTTAAGAGGATGAATAAGGTAATATTTAAAATGAAAAACCTATAAAATTTTGGTGACAAAAACAACTTTTTAGAGTATATTATTGTATAAATTTTAATAACTATATCTCACAGGAGCAGACACTTATGTTTTTCAAACCAAAAGACGAAAAGGTTAACTTAAAAAAATTATTCAGATACAATAAGGAAAAAAATGCTTTTATCATTGATATCTCCATAGATGTTTATAAATCTCTCTATAACGACTGGGACTTCTCCCCTTTTAAGAGAAGGGATTTAGATGCAGACCTTCTTACTTTTATCCAGGAGTCTTCAGAGGACATCCCTTTAAAGTATAAAGTTATCATCAACTTCTTCATCCCTGAAGAGATGAAAGATCTCAGAAAGGAAGAAAGAAGTAAGACTGGTTTGAAAAACTATTTTAAATACATGCTCTACAAAGTAGAAGCTGAACAGAAAAAATCCCGGTGGACCGCCCTAAAATATACAGTTACAGGTCTGTTTTTAGTATTTATAGCTTTCTTTGTTAAAAACTTCATTGAACACCTGGCATATCTATCCTTCCTGCCTGAAGGACTTATAATAGGAGGATGGGTATTTATATGGGAGGTTTTCACTATTCTTTTCTTCTTAAACAGTGAAAGAAAGGTAAAGATCAAAGAATATAAAAGACTAATAAAATCAGAGATTAACTATAACTACTATACGGACAAAACTTACTTTGAAAAACTTTAATCTGAAAGGAGTTATTTTATGAATAATCTTACGCCATTATTTGAAGTAGAAACTATTCTCCCTATTTTAAGTAAGATATCTATCTTCGGTGGGTTTAACTCTTCCCAGCTCTATAATATCTTCAGAATTCTCCAGAGAGCAGATTACAGGGCTGGGGATTATATATTTACTCAGGGAGAGGCTCCCACACATATCTATATAATCTTAGAGGGGCATGTAAAGATGGTAGAGGAGGTAGAGGGGAGCAGCTATCAGTTATTTGAATTTGGTCAGGGAAACTGCATAGGTGAGGATTCTCTTATTGGAATCCATACTCACTCTCTCTCTGCTATAGCTGTTGATCAGGTAAGACTTGCTGTAATACCAAGGAAATCTTTACTCGATTTTTATAACACCGACAAAGATCTTTTCAGCCTTCTTATCCTGAATGTTGCTAGGGAGATCTCAAGGCGTCTCAGGGCGACAGATAACCTTCTTCTTCATTATATAGACAAGGTATCTCACCCTGAATAACTTCTGTCCTTATATTTGCCTGGGAAAAAGGGAAAGATTATCTTTGCTAATATCGAAATACAAGAGGACGGATCAAAAAAGTACAAGGTAAACGGTACACTATTCTTTGGGTCTGTTTTCAACTTTAAAGAATTATTTGATATAAATAATGACCCTCAAAATGGATTCTTAGACCTGAGGTATGCCAAGGTAATGGATCACTCTGCAATAGATGCTATCAACTCAATAGCCGGAAGGTATGAGGCCGCTGGAAAAAGATTTACTCTGATACGTCCTAGTAAGAATTGCAGACTACTTCTTGAAAATGTAAAAAACATCACATCTATACACATCGCTGAAGATAAAGAGGATAAAGAAAGATTTACAGCTTTCGTTTAAAACTAAAAAAGAGGGCAATCCAAGTAGAGTTTCTGCTTGGACTGCCCATTTTTCATTGGGGGATTTCTGTTATTTTAAAGAGTCACACCAGATTTAAATATAGCTAACTCCTTGAAGTTATTCTTCTCATTATTTGTTTGTTCACCATTTGCCACACTTACCATATAATCTGTAAACTCCTCCACTAGATCATGCATAGAGATATCTTCTGTAACCAGCCTTCCTGCGTTAAAGTCGATCCATCTCTTTTTCTTATCAGCCAGCTCAGTGTTGGTAGATATCTTTACTGTAGGTACAAATCCTCCATATGGGTTTCCTCTACCAGTTGTGAAAAGTACCATATGACACCCAGCTGCAGCAAGAGCTGTTGTTGCCACAAGGTCATTTCCAGGAGCACTCAGAAGGTTTAGGCCGTTTTCCTTAAGGACCTCCCCATACTTAAGTACATCTATTACCTTGGATAGACCAGATTTTTGAGTACACCCAAGAGACTTATCCTCAAGAGTTGTGATTCCTCCCTTTTTATTTCCAGGGGAAGGATTTTCATAGATCTCCTGATCGTGTCTTATGAAGTATTCCTTAAAGTCATTTACAAGACTTACAGTCTTTTCAAATACCTCCTGATTCTGACACCTTTCCATAAGAAGAGTCTCAGCACCAAACATCTCAGGCACCTCAGTAAGAACTGTAGTCCCTCCATACTGGATTACATAGTCGGAGAACTCTCCAAGCATAGGATTGGCTGTGATACCGGAAAATCCATCGGATCCTCCACACTCAAGACCAAACTTAAGCTCAGAGATAGATGTTTCCTCTCTCCTGTCTGCTCTCATCTTATTATAAAGATCTTCAACTATTTTTTTACCCTCTTCGATCTCATCCTCTACCTCCTGAGATACAAGGAACTGCACTCTGTCTGTATCTATATCCCCAAGAGTTTCCTTAAAGACATCTACCTGGTTGTTTTCACACCCAAGACCTAGTACCAGCACTCCCCCTGCATTGGGATGCTTTACAGCATTCTGAAGGATGATCTTAGTATTTTCATGGTCCTCTCCCAGCTGTGAACAGCCATAGTCATGTCTTAATACATTGACACCATCGATCTCAAGGTCAGGGTTTTCAGCAAGAAACTCCTCCATGATGATCTTAGCGATACCATTTACACACCCCACAGTTGGGATGATCCATAGTTCATTTCTTATTCCCACATCACCATTTTTTCTCTTATAGACATTTACCTTCTTCTCAGAGACATCTACCCTGAATTCATTGAAGTTCTGAGTATAATCATATGAGCTAAGATCACTGAGGTTTGTTTTTGTATTGTGAGTATGTATCCACTGTCCTGCAGTTACCTCAGTAATAGTATGCCCAATAGGCATACCATACTTTACTACATTTGTATTTTCACTCATATCAATAAGGGCAATCTTATGACCCCTTGCAATATCTTCACTAAGAGTAACTTTTTTTTCATCTATTTCAAGGATAAAACCAGACTCTAAATCCATAAGAGCAATGGCTACGTTATCCTCTCTATGTATCTTAATATATTTTTTAATAGTCATTACAGCACCTCTTTTATAGCTTCCTTCATTCCCTTTGTATCGATAGCTCCTACATATGCAGCTACAGTTTCTGTCATACCTTTTATCTTGGTAAGGTCTGTTCCCCAGTGATCTTCCATAGATAAAACAGTAGCAGCTACCTCAGTGTAATCTCCGTCAAATTCATTCCATAGCTTTGTATACATCTCCATGATATGAGTATCATCATTTACGTCCATTACCTCTCCGTCTCTGTCACCCTTATAGAATCTGATCATTGAAGCAAGAGCAAATACTAACTTCTTTGGAAGTGATCCTGTTTCCTTCTCATAATTAACTAGCTGTGGAAGAATTCTTGCCTTATATTTAGACATAGAGTTTAGTGAGATAGCCATAAGGTAATGCTTCACATATGGGTTCTTAAATCTGTTTATGACAGCTTCTGAAAACTTTTCAAGCTCAGCTTTATCCATATCAAGAGCTGGGATAATCTCCTCATCTATTGCTCCCTTTAGGAATGCCCCTATAACTTCATCTTCAAGAGATTCTCTTACTGTATCTATTCCATATAGGTATGATACTGGAACTAAAGATGAATGGGCTCCGTTTAGGATTCCTACCTTCATTGTCTTATATGGTTTTAGATCCTCTACTATCTTGATGTTAAGGTCTAGTCCTGCAAGCTTTAATTCCTTCTCAAGGACATCCTTTGGTCCCTGTATAACAAACAGGTAGAAGTACTCCCCGGTAGTCATAAAGTCATCTTTATATCCAAATTCCTTTTCTAACTCCTCCTTTTCATCTCTTGGGTACCCGGTAACGATTCTGTCCACAAGAGTAGAACACCAGATATTAGACTCATTCAGCCATACCTTAAACTCATCCTCAAGCTTCCAAAGGTCGGTAAACTGAAGAACAACTTCCTTTAGTCTGTCACCATTGTAGTCTATAAGCTCACATGGCAGCAGGATGAACCCCTTTGTAGTGTCACCATCAAAGTGCTTAAATCTTTCATGAAGAAGTCTGGTAAGCTTTCCGGGGAATGAGTTTTGAGGAGCGTCATCATATTTATCGTTTTTGTCAAATACGATACCAGCTTCAGTAGTGTTTGAAACTATAAATCTCATCTCAGGGTTGTGAGCTAAAGATAAATACTCATCAAAAGCTTTATATACAGGTATCTCTCTGTTTACAGATGAGATAACTCTGTAGTCTCTTACTACTTTATTTTCTTCATTTATTCCTCTTATTATAGAAGTATATAGTCCGTCCTGAGTATCAAGAAGGGGAAGGTAGTCTGAGTCGATAGGCCTCACAACTGCCACACCTGCATCTAAGTCTGTTTTTTCATTTATAAGGTCAAGCTGCCAGTCTAGAAAGCACCTTAAGAAGTTCCCCTCTCCAAACTGGATAACTCTTTCAGTGTGTCTTTTGTACTGTGGAAAATTGCTACGGTTTAATTTCATGATTCCTCCTATAAGTTATAGTTATTATATTGAAGGCTCCTCTTTTTATAAGAGAAGCCCAGTAATTTTTTAACCGAATTTAATCATTGATTTCATTCTGCTGCCGTCATTATTGACTAAGTCTTCAAATGCCTGAATAGAGTCTTCCTTATCATAAACATCTGTAACTAACCCTTCTACATCCACTTTCCCCTGAGCTATAATATCAATCACTTCTTCAAAATCCTTCTTTAAAGAGTTTCTTGAACCATGGATATTTAATTCCTTCTTTAAAAGGATAGAATGGTTAAAAGTAGCTTCATGCTTACCATTTCCAATTAAAATTATATCTGCTCCAAAGGCTGCATAATCTATGCAAGACAGGAATGTTGCTGAATGACCAACTGCTTCTACACATATATCAAACCCATTCCCCTTTGTTATCTCCTCTGTTCTTTTAGCCACATCTTCCTTATTAGCGTTGATAACTCCACTTGCACCATGCTTTAGAGCCATCTCTAGTCTTTTTTCTACTACATCCACAAGGTATACCTCTGCTCCCTTTAACTTTGCAGAGATAAGAGCAAACATACCGATAGCTCCTCCTCCTACAACGATAACCTTGTCTCCTGCTTTTACTGTTCCTCTGTTCACAGCGTGGTAGCTTATTGTAAATGGTTCCACAAGAGCCAGTTCCTTAGCGGACAGTTTATTATTCTTATATATTCTTGCCATAGGCATAGCTACATACTCAGCAAATGAACCATCTCTTTGTACTCCCATAGTCTGGTTACTAGTACATGCATTGACAAGTCCTCTCTCACATGAATAACAAGTTCCACAGTTAAAGTATGGATTAGCTGTAACAACATCTCCAACTGAAAGTCCAAGATCGTTTTCAGGAACCTCCACTATCTCAGCTGAGAACTCATGTCCTGGTATTCTCGGGTATGTAGTAAATGGCTGGTTTCCTGTAAATGTTGATATATCTGCCCCGCATATACCTGCATACTTTATTTGTAACAACGCTTCTCCTGGCTGACAAACTGGTTTTTCAATTTCAACTAACTGAACCTTATTAGGCTCCTGGATGTGAACAACTTTCATTTAATAATCCCCCTTAAAATATATTTTAATATTATTTAATAACCTACAATTTATTACTAAAACTCAATACAAGCCCAGAATTCCTTTCCTGTTTCTGAGATATGATCATCCATCTCATTTCTTTTTCTTTTTAATTTTTCTCTCATCTCTACGACTACTCCCTTAAATCCTTCCTTGTGAGCTAAGTCATCCAATTCATTTGGATCTGCCTCTATATCAAACAGCTGTGTTCTACGAACATTATTAAACACATACTCGATTAGTTTATACTTTCTATCTTTAATTCCTCTTACTGTTGATTTATAAGCCAGGTAGAGTTCATCTCTTCCATCCTGAGCATCTCCCACTAACATAGGTCTGAAGCTGCTTCCCTCTACACTTTGAGGTATCTCTATTCCTGTTAATTCACAAAGAGTAGGGAATACATCCTGAAGATATACATACTCTGAATTAACTATATTCTCAGTGATTCCAGGTCCTGAAAATATCAGTGGAACCCTTACTGCATGCTCATATATGCTCTGCTTCCCCATCAGACCATGACGTCCTAAAGAGATTCCGTTATCTCCCATAAATGTAAAGATTGTATTCTCATAAAGCCCCTTTGCCTTTAATGACTCTATTACCTTTCCCATCTCTGCATCCAGGTGGGTGATCATAGCATAATAATCTGCAATGTGTTCTTTAACTTCAGCTGGATTTCTTGGGTATGCAGCCAGCTTTTCATCCCTTACCCAAAGAACATCATAATCAAATGGAATCTCTTCAGTAAAACTTTCTGGAAGCTCCATATCTTCCGGTTTGTACATATTTTGATATTCCTCTGGCATAGATCTTGGGTCATGTGGAGCTAACAGGGATACATATAAAAACATCGGGTCGGTTTTATCGTATCCATCTATAAGTTGTGAGGCTTTTTCACAAAATAGCTCAGTTGAGTGCTTTCCAGGCTGTATATGGTCATATCTTATCTTTCTCGCTTCCTTATACTTAAATGGGTCTATGATGAAGTTGTTAATGTTATCATACTTCCCTGTAGGGTCGAAGTGGTTTGCCGGAACATTCCAGTGATCCCACATTCCACCGAAGAATATCTCCCCTCCGTCACAGAAGCTTCTGTGATAACCCTCTACTCCATTATGCCATTTTCCGATACCCATAGTATGATATCCTGCCTTCCTGAATGTCTCTCCCATAAGAGCATGATCCTGTGGTATACATGAACCATCCTTTTCCAGATGAAACAGACCTCTTCCAGTATTTAGCATAGCTCTGCTAGGCATACATATTGCCCCCACAGTTCCCCCTGGAATATGGGCATTTCCAAATGCCACACCATTTCTTACCAGCTCATCTATATTCGGTGTCTTAATATGTTTATTTCCAAGAGCTCCTATGGTATCAAACCTCTGGTCATCAGTTATAAATACTACTATATTTGGCTTAGTCATTAATTTCATCCTCCTGTCCTTCTCTCAAAGCTTTCCACAAGCTCTGAGTATTTTCCTTTACTTCTATATTTTCTTATAAACTTTTAATTATACCCTTTTTCAGGATTATATTGGCATACAGAGCACCATCATTTGTCATCACTATAGCATAAGATTTTTTAGCTCTTTCATAAAACTTATGTCTCTCTATCTGTAAAAATTCTGTATGTTTTTCATCCTCATATTTTTTTATCACTTCCCTGTACTCCCTCCAGATTTCAGGGTCCCCTTCTATCTCAGATCCCGCTGCCATTACCATTACTGCTTTTTCTGCATGATCTAGAGGAAATAACTTTAAGACAGACTCTAGTAGAGGTAGTATAGCTGTGGAGTCACACCTTATTATATTTTGAGCAAGACTGGTTCCCGGAAAGTTCCCGTCTGCTATCACTATTTCATCGGTATGCCCCATCTCACATAAGATTTTCAGGAGTTCAGGGTTTATATTTTTAGGTACATTTTTTAACATCTCTTCTCTCCTTGTGTTAACCCAGAATGCTTTCAACAACACTTGCCGCTTCTAACTCTTCTATCTCATAAAACTTTTTTGCAGTTTCTCCTAAAAACTTTCTCTTAAAAGTATCTGATAACTCTGAAGATTTTAATATGAAGTCATAGGACATCTTATAAGTTATCTCCGTCATTGTTCTGGGGTAATCAGATCCCCACATGAGCTTGTCTTCACTGGCTATTTCTGCTGCTTCCTTTATAGCCTCTACAGCTCCTTTATACGGATAAAACTCCCCGTGAAACAACCATGTAATTCCCCCGGATTCTATATAAACATTTTTATTCTTAGCTAGCTCAATCTGACTCCTCCATCCTGGTCTGTTTACCATCCCAAAATGCCCTATTGCTACCTTAAGATCTGGACATTTCTCTATAACATCTTTCATCTCCTCTACCTGAACTTCCCCTTCAGCAAGATCTATGGATAGAATCACATTATTTTCTTCCATAAGTTTAAATATTTTCAGCATCTCTTTAGAGTTTAAGTACACTCTGGAATCTTCTGAGATTAACTTTTCTGCTGGAACCTTTATTCCGTTAAAACCTTTTTTTATAAGGGACTCTACTTCACTATAGAAATCACTCTCTCTGAATTCAGCCATCCCCATTACTATAAACTTATTTCCAAACTTCTTTTTAGTACTTTCCAAATAATTATTTTGAAGTCCGTCTATATACTCCTGGGTAATAACCGCTGCTCCTACTCCTGCATATTCCATATTAGAGAGCAGTATCTCTGCTGTATTTTTACCATCTACCATATATGGAGGCATCATCTGTTTTAGCCTATCTCCAAACATTACCCTTCCATTTTCTCTATTTGAAACCTGCTTTCCAAATATATCTCCCCTTAACTCATCCCAAAGGTGGGCATGAGCATCTATTATTAGCATACTGTCCTCCTCCTAAAACTCAATTAGGCTTTTATATGTTTCCTTCTTAAAAAAACAACTTTCTAATCAAAATGTTCCTTTATAGACTGAAATAATCTGTTTACTAACTTTCCAATAAAATTATATTCTAAAACTAACTCCCAGTCAAGAAAAACTTTCTTAAAAAAGAGAAAACTTTTCTCAAGTGGTCGGAACTTTTAAAAACTTCAAGTAATTGTATTTCCAGAGACTAAAGCTTTATTATACTTATCACTCACCACTCCCAGCATAGTAAAATTATTAAAAAAGCCTTTAGTCTGTTGACTTTTTATTTTTTAAACTCTATAATCATTATTGTTATTTAAGATACTTTTCTTTAAAATTCACAAAATTTTCTTTATTTTTTAAGCATTAACTAGAGATTATAAACTTATTACTGAGCTATTAGTAAAATATTATAAAAATTCAGGAGGGTCCCATGTCTACTTCTACAATACTTTTGATTGCTATAGGACTTTCCCTCGATGCATTCACCATTTCTTTTATAAAAGGGATTACATTTAAAAACTTTAGTTTTTCAAATGTAATAAAAATACCTGTACTTCTAAGTTTTTTTCAGGTGCTTATGTTTTTAATAGGTCTAAATGCAGGCTCTAGACTCCACCCTAGTGTTTCTAACTATAGTCATTGGCTTGTATTTTTCACCTTTATATTTATTGGAATAAAGATGATCTGTGAAGGCAGTCAGCCATCTAAACCTCACTCATCCAATATATTATTACTTGGATTTATTGCCAGTATAGATGCTGTCATAGCCGGATTTTCTTTTGCTCTTATTCCAATTACCAATACCCTCTATAGTATAAAGATACTTACATTTATTACTTTCTTTATGTCCTACATCGGTCTTTACCTGGGATATAGACTTGGTACCTCTTTTAAATATAACTTCGAATATTTTGGAGGAATAGTCCTTATACTTATTGGAATTAAGTCTGTATTTTAAACTTCCCCCCCTTTTAATAGGAGCTTTACATTTCATGCCCTTTTTAGGTTCCTGTAAAGGAGTCTTTTTTTATTTGACTTTTCGTTAAATTTTGGGTTTTTTAGCTATAAAACAATTAAAATTTCATTTTTCACAAAACCATAAAAAGCAAAAAAACTCTTTTTTCTAAAATACAGCAGTAAATGGAGGAAAAAATGAAAAATAAACCAGATAATATGGTTTTATTTTCAATGGTCAGCACAGTAGGGAAAAGCTTGGATGTTATGGTAGTTAACATATCCTTTTATGAAAAAGTTGCTGAAATAGCTGCTAAGTTCATTTAAGAAAAAGTTAGAGTAATAAAGAGATTGAAGAGATTAGTTTTACGGATATTGCCGCAAGCTGCTAATGTGCTTGTATGCGGCCTTGCTAACTACATTAGCTTAGTTAATGTAGATATAGCCTTGATTTTAGGGTTAACTATAAGGCACAGCAGACTATATTATAAAGTGCTTAAAGAAGCAACATACAGAAGGATTGAGCTCTTATCAAAAGATAATAATGTAGAGATTGCTTCAGTTGATAGTAGCGCTGATATTTTTATGTGAGGTCCTTCAGTTATATTTTTAGACAACCTTTTTCAAAAACAATAAAACTCCATTCACTTCCATATGTTTTTTGATATCTTAAAGCTTTAATAATAATTAGAAGGAGAATAGTATAGTTGCTATTACTTCTTCTTTTTTAACTCAATATTTATGGAGTACGCCTGATAAAAGGTATTGTTAAATCTATATATGAATAACAAAATAAACAGCATCTTGAAAACAAAAGAAAACTTTTTTGTTTTCAAGATGCTGTTTATAACAATAACGGTAACTTTTTTTGAATATTTTTACCCCACGATTGTCACGTTGGCTTTCTCTGCATATTACTTTGATAGTTTATTTATTCGTAAATTATTTATAAATATTCTTTTCTTTTAAAATTCAGAAGAACTAAAGCATTGATATATCACTTCTTAGATATTTTCAATTAATAAAAAATACCAGGATACAAAAATAATCTACTTATTGTCCCCTGGTATTTCACTACAAATAGTTAAATTGAATACTATCTCTTATATAATTGCTATATTCCACAACTTTTCTCTATACTTTTTATCAAAGTAGCTGTATCTAAAAACTTTTATTATACCTTTCTATATAACTCTGGATATTTTTCATCTGTGTCTCCATACTTTTCCTTTACTTCCAGCAGCTTTTTAGTCAGTTCCTCTACTACCTCTGAATACCCTTCTTCATTGTATAAATTCTTTAGTTCATAGGGGTCATTCTTCATATCATACAGTTCCCATCCTATTGGTGTTTCTATATCCCACATATCTCCAGGGTCTTCCCCATGAAGCTCTTC
>Ga0209379_10002199_pt1 | contig 12063 bp, 9 predicted proteins | sample tdDd001_FD_187124 | JGI IMG/M metagenome (GOLD analysis project Ga0209379, IMG submission 187124) | Marine sediment microbial communities from the Atlantic coast under amendment with organic carbon and nitrate - tdDd00.1 (SPAdes)... | ecosystem: Environmental > Aquatic > Marine > Coastal >...
GTAATCACTGCTGCCACTCATGGCTTCGACTAAATCGGTGATACGAATCGACGGAATCTTCGGAACGAAAATCTCTCCCCCCTGCATGCGCGAAAAGTTTTTCACCACGAATTCCACACCTTCGTCAAGGGTGATCCAAAAACGGGTCATTTCAGCATGGGTTACCGGCAGTTTTGTGCGCCCCTCTGCTAATAATTGACGGAAGAAAGGCACCACGGAACCGCGAGAGCCAACGACATTGCCGTAGCGTACTACGGAAAAGCGCGGCCCGGTTGCCCCCGAGATATTATTGGCAGCAACAAATAGCTTATCAGACGCCAACTTGGTTGCACCGTAGAGGTTTACCGGGTTGGCAGCTTTGTCTGTCGACAGTGCGATGACCCGGGCAACATTGTTCGCCATCGCGGCATCAATAACGTTCTGCGCGCCGTTGATATTGGTTTTAATGCACTCATTGGGGTTGTATTCTGCAGCGGGCACCTGTTTAAGTGCGGCAGCATGCACCACGTAATCAACCTCCTTCATGGCAATCTTCATACGCTCGTTGTCGCGAACATCACCAATGAAATACCGCATACAGGGCGCATTGAACTGCTGTTGCATTTCAAATTGCTTAAGTTCATCCCGCGAATATATGATCACCTTCTTAGGCGAAGCGTTCGTCAACAGATAGCTTACAAACCGCTTTCCAAATGAACCTGTACCACCTGTGATCAGGATAGTGCGATTGTCGAATACGCTCATAGTGTCACCGCCAATGCGTTAAATTTACTTATTTTAAATCGCTTTATTTCCGTTATCTCATCAGCGGTGTGCCAGAACTGCACAATGTCTGCGTCGTCGATAGGATGACTTATAAAGCGCGCGCGCGTGCCTTCACCAAACGTTAACTCATTAACGTCGATGGGGGAATCAGCAAAGCCGATAAAGTTACCACAATCATAAGCAATTAAATGCTTAATTAATTCAATATCATAGTATCTTTCTACCTGATCGGTCTCAGCCAGAATCAATTTTGGTAAAAACAATTTGAACTGGCGTGAGCCGGTTACGGCAATACTGGCCATAAATGCTCGGTGAACATCCTGGCAATTAGGTGAATCGTTGGGTATGCGGAAATCACCGGGTAGATACAATACGGGCATTGTCAGTGGTTGCGACCAGGCGAACTCAAAGACTTCTTCGTCACTGACAATTGCGATAGCAGGCTCATCGGTTTGAACTGGCAAGCGCTTCTCATTCATCCAGTGTAACGAATACCGCTTTGTGCCAGTTGTGTTGTTGATTGCTTTTTCTACTTGTAAGACGCCAAGCGCGTCGGCCATTGCAGCAGCCTGATCGTCGCTTGCGTTTATGTTCTTGTAAGCGAACTCATCATGCTGGTTGCTAAGCGCCATGAAGAGTCGGCGACGTTCCATTTCGAAACTCGAAATAAAGTCGAACCCGGCGTTATCGAATTCGGCAATACTGGCAATGTTTATGAGCAGATCCAGCCACAGTGCTTTTAGTTCATTAAAGGCGCTGAGCATGTCGTCGTCATCACTCACGCTGCACGCTTTAATGAGCGCACTGTTTACGAAATTCATTGTGCCATTAAGGTAGTAGAACAACAGTGACTTACGTCGGAGAAGTGAATCCACCAGATAAGTACGCTGACGATCTGCAAACGATTCCGCCGCTGAGCGATCCTCAACGGGTTCTTCAACTAACGTAATCAACGCTTTGAGTTCACTCACCAGAACGAGTGGGTCATAGCGGTCACGCCAACGCGTAATAAAACTTTGCCGGTCAATATCAGTAAAACAGGTATTGCGTATGTGCGTTAACGCCGCTTGTTTAGCTGATTCGTTATTCAAGACAATAATATTGTCTTTTCGCAGCGGCTCAGCGCCATTAATTTTGGCCCCGTCATTCAGATTATAGACCGCGGCCTGCTTGGGCAACGTTTGTTCAAGGACCCGTTTTGAAACGCGAAATTCATATTTGGTTCTCACCGTGGCACGAAAGTTTCCTTCGGTCACTATGCTGGTGTCATTGTCTTCCTGGTAGCTGTATCGCTCTTCGCCTTTCTCTGTGTAATATCCTGACGACTTCGAATGGTGATATTCCGGGTCAACAAATCCCATATCTACACCAAGCAAATACCATTGCTGCATGCCCAGTGAACGGCAGAAGTTTGCAACAAAATTGGTGACTGTCGGGTAAGCATGGCTAACAATCTCAAACGGATGCTGTTTGCCGAACAGTTCTGTCAGGGATACCGTAGAAGACTCGCCTTCTTTCAGCACTAATAAGACGTCTTTATACAATCCGCATGTATCCGGATGAATACCGTTACAACTTATCAGGGTTATCTGCTTCAGATAGTCCAAATCACCGATCCTGACAGCCCAGTCAAATGTGGAACGATTCGCTTCAATTTCAGCATGGAAGTCTGGTTTTATACCGTGGCGATGTAACGTCTGTAGCGCTGTTCCGCAACTAATGACAATAGCGCTGTGCTGGTGCTCTTTGATTGTACTGATTAACCCATCCAGTGAGGGGCCGTTGCCGACAATAAATACCGGCGTGTTTTTATGGTCCCAACTCAACAGTTTATCGGCACGTTTTTTCAGGTAAGGAATGCCCTGCTCCACGCTCCAGGTTGTGTGCGCCACACCGTATTTCGCATGATCGAAAAAATCGCCCATCGCAACAATGACTTTTAGCTGTTCACGCAATTGCACTATCGCGTTTGTCAGCAGCGCATTGTGGTAACTCTGGAAGAAATAGGAATTCGCCAGCACATAAGGGCCAATAGAATGAAACTGCGTCAGTAAATCTTCGATGATATTGCTACCATCGTCGCCCACATTGATATAAATACGCGCATTCAAGTCGTCGAAACGGGTCAGGATCCCGTCCCAGTCTATAGCGAATAAAGAAGCGTAGAAATAATCCCGATTCGGTTCACACACAAACAGTTTTTCAATGTTGTGGGTGTTGGAAAGTGTCTCAAGCTGGTAACCCACGCCAAGGCCAAACATAATCATGCATCGGATAGTTTCAGGTAAGTTACTTTTTGAGCCTTCCAGATTGTCGAGGATCTTCTCGGCCTTATTTACCATCTGGTAATGCAAATAGGGCTTCAGTTTTTTCCCCCGGTACCCAAGTACCAGACCGTCTTTGTTGGGACGTTCAGAAAACGCATCGACGGTAATTTCACAGTCATCTTTAGGACTATCGCTGTAAAACGGGATGGCGTTTGGCCGGTAAAACACATTGACCTCACCACGGGCATTGCCCAATGGCATCCATTTTACCGGTTCGTAGTCACTGAATTCTTTGTAAAGCGCCGGCAAGAAATGTTTAAACGCTTGCAGGTTTTTCTCGAAACGTGCGTGGTCGAGATAATCCTTACGCCATTGTTCGTCTTCAACAACGTGTGTCCATGGCGAGACGTAATCGGTAATTGCTAACTGAGATGCGTGTTTTGGCAACCATTTACACAATTCAGGCCAACTGAGTTTACAACTCGCTTCTTCCAACTGATTAAAGGTTGGATCGTTGTAGTGACGGTATAAAAACACCTCATCCACCTCAACATTGGCAGCCAGTTCCTGTAAATCATCGGTAAATCTGGAACCATCCTGTTCAAGCTGCAAATACAGCGCTGTCCCTTTCTTGCTTGCAGTATTCAGGATTTGCTTCCAGGACGTAGCCGACAGCGAACAGCGAAAATAAGCAAACTCCGGTTCGTAAACGATAAGGTGTTTAATAGAAAAGCGTTCGATTAATTCGGCGATGTGGTAACCAAGGCCGATACCAAACACCACCATCACGTTAATATTGGGAGGAAGCGGCTGGTTGTTGGCGCGATGAGTGTCTACCGGACTGTCGACACCCTTAAGTATTTCCGCGTCGTTTCGCGTACTTTCACCGTGTTCGGCTAACGATATTTTGACAGGGTGGCGCACATACGACGCTAACTGCCTGTCAATCTCCTGACGCGGGTGCAAACCGTACAATACGCCTCCGGCCCGGTAATCGAATATATTTAATTCACCGGCCCGGTTACAAAATATCGACGCATTTCTGCTTTGATTGGTTCGAATCTGCTGATAAACAGTAGGGATAACATGTTGAAATGAAATAGAATTATCCAGCACCCGCCGGTTAATCTCGGGAGCGGTAGATTGCTCTATAGCATGTTGCAGAGCTTCGTCCTGCTCTACGTGTAGCTGTATGTCTTTTAGCATACCTATTTATACTTTTTAATTGCGGCCTGACTTCGAATAAAGCGACTAACATCATCTTTAGCAGACTTTAGCAAGGATTGCGCCATCCCCTTAAGTTCATTATTGACGACCAACTCCAGTTCGGCAAATTTCTTCACAAATTCAGTGTCCTCGCTGGCGAGGATACCTTGGATGAGGACATCGCGCTCCGTTATCAGCGCATTAAAAAGCTCAAAGCCCGATGGTTCATCGGGCTTTGCAATACATTCACAAATTTTGGCGTTTAACGCCCGAAGGTTATCGGGCGTTAACTCATGATTCAGATTGTTTTCGCTCACACAGCTTCACGTTTCTGACGCTGGGCTTCAAAGGCTTCCTGCTTAGCCGTCTCAGGAATTTGTAACCAAGCGTCTCGAATGGGTGTTAACAGGTTAGTCACTTCATCGAGCATCTGCAAGCTGTTCTTAGCATGGGCTTCATTTAGTTTTTCTATCATAAAGTCATACAGCGCATACAAATTTTCTGCCGTCTCTCCGCCGACTTCTAAATCCAGCGTGTCGCGCAGGTTCATAAGAATTGCCGATACACGCGATATCAACTGTGCCTTTTGCTCAAATTCCCGTCGCTCCATTGCGCCTTTTGCATAAGCGATGCGGTCCAATGCGCCTTGCATCAGCATCAGTGTCAGTTTGTGTGGATCTGCATTAGCAATGTCTTGTTTAAGATTGCCTTTTCGATATGCATTGATGCCAGTAAGTGCCATGTTAACTCCTATACACTAGCGTTAACCAAGTGCAGCCAGTAAAGCAGAACCTGTTTGATTCAGCTTTGCGACGGTTTGGTCAAGGTTAAGGTATTTATCTCGCAGAATCTGCTCGTAATTCGTCATGCGTAGTTCGAAACGTTCGCGGTCATCATTCAGTTGATCGCGATCATCTTTAGCGGAACGTTCACGCAAACTAATTAATCCACTGAACGACGTGTACTCTTTAGTGATTTCATAAAGACGCGTGGCGATACCCTGGTTTTCGTCTGTAAATAACTTTGCGATTTCGTCGAAGTTATCGTCAAGTGCATCTTGCAAACGCTCCTGACCCGAACCCAGCCCGAAATCGAGACTACCGATTTCTAATTTGCCGTCAGAGTCCAGCTCTACACCCAGCGAAAACAGACTGCCCAATGACGAAGAATCAACGCTCGAACCAACAATGCTGGCCAGTGAACTACTGATCCCTCGAAGCAATGAATCACCTGCCAGCGCGCCATCTTCTTCGAGCTCTGATTCACCGTAGCGAGTCAGTGTTTTAATCTCGTCGATGATTTTGTTGTAGTTGTCTACAAAATCCCGGATTTTCGACTCAAGACCGTCACGATCGTAACCAATCTCCAGCGTAGACGTCATTCGGGTTATCCCGTCGGTATCCAGAGGTGAAATTTTCGTCGCTTCAAAAGACACGTTTTGAATGGTGTTTTCAAAGTTGTTTGTTTCACTCTCAACCGCAATACCATCAATGGTCGCTTTGGCATTCGCCGCCGATTTAACGGCACTCAGATACGTTGCGGTTTCGGTAGAATCGGTTGTTGTCAGTTTATCGAGTTCAGCCCGATCACCGTCGTTCACAATCTTAAGGTCGTTCCCGGCCCCTGTTGTTGTAGAGGTAAACACGAGTTTTGCTCCACCGGCGGCAGTGCCTGTGTCAATGATGTTCGCGTTCACACCGAAGTTATCGCTGTGGTCGTTAATTGCCTCACGCAACTGCGCCAGCGTCATATTTTGAGTCACACTCACGGTAAAGCTGTCGCCAGTGTTGTCAATTTTGAACGTCATGGTGGCAGGACCTGCGGCGTCGGTTAGTACCGCATCGGAACTACCGGCATAGTCGGCGTCTGCGGTTTCAATACGACTTCCTGAAGCCAACTGGGTAACCGCGATTTCATAAGACCCGCGCAATGCAGAGTTGGCCGCTTCAGCGGTAAATATTTCAGAATCTTCCGATGGATGGGTAATGGTTGGCTCACGGCCGTTGATGTCGGAATCACGGCGCATTTCATCGAGCGTATCCTTGAAGTCTGACAATTTCGATTTAATTTGGCCCAGCGCCGAGATCTCAGCTTCTATTTGCTCTTCTTTTGCATTCAGGCGCTCCTCTTTGGGCGCGCGTTCAGCGTCGAGCAATTGCGAGACCAGGTCGTCAAGCGCAAGCCCAGAACCAACACCTAACGATTGAATTGTCATGATTCACCTCTACACTTCTTTGTTTAAAAGTACCCCCACGCTACTTCCGATGTCTTGCTGGAGATCTTTTATGCGTTCCGCTAACCTCAACACTTCATCTGATGGTATTTGTCTGATTACATCACCTGATGAAGAATCTTTAACCGTTACCACAGACCGCTTGGTATCGTCGTCGATAGAAAATGCAAGATTGCGGTTTTGTACCTGCAAAAATGACTGAATTTCCTCGACTGCAATGTCCAGGTCCTGGCTACGCCCCTCTCTTTGAAAGTTATCGGCAGAATCTGAATTAGCTTGAATATCTTCTGCTGAAGGCGTGCTATTTTTTTCCAGGTTTTGCTGTTCGACGTTAACCTCAGGACGTACCTGATCTAACGACTTATCAGTCTGCAACTCGTTTGAGTTCTTAACACCAGCAAAATTCTGGCCAATTTGTGACGTTGAAATTTCCACAATTAACCCCCTGATTACAAACGCCAAAACGGGCCTGCTAAAAGCAGATGCCCGTTTACTCTATAAATGCTTTACCGGAGTGTGTCCGGTTAGCTACCTTAGCCCAGCAGCGATAACGCTGTCTGTGGACGCTGGTTAGCCTGACTCAGCACAGAAACAGACGCCTGCTGAATAATCTGGTTTCGAGTTAATTCGGCAGTTTCTGCAGCAAAGTCAGTATCACGAATACGTGAACGTGCGCCTGACAGGTTTTCAGCAACACTGCTCAAGTTACGAATAGTCGATTGGAAACGGTTTTGCAAGGCACCTAACGATGCACGTTGTGCTCCGATAGCTGAAATTGCGTTATCGACTGCAGTCAGTGCTGACGTAGCGCCAGTTACAGATGATACTGAAACAGACCCAACCCCCAGACCTGATGCGCCAAAGCCACCTGAACGAGACAGGTTTACACCAATTGTTTGACCACCGTTTGCACCGACGAGGAACGCAGCAGAAAAACCACCTTTCAACAAATCAACACCAGCGAACTGGGTATCTGTAGATACACGAGAAATTTCTGCAACCAATGCTGTTACTTCTTGTTGCAGTGCAACACGGTCAGCGGAGCTGTTGATACCGTTCTGAGACTGAACCGCCAACTGACGAATACGCTGTAAGCTGGTCGTTACTTCTGACAGTGCACCTTCCGCCGTTTGCGTTAACGAAATAGCATCGTTAGCGTTACGTACGGCTTGGTTCAAACCCTGAACCTGCGTAGTCAGACGATCTGAGATTTGCAGACCCGCTGCGTCATCAGCAGCACTGTTGATACGGAAACCTGACGACAAGCGCTCAAATGATGTACTTAGTTTATTACTGACATCGAATAACTGACGCTGCGCATTCAGGGCCGAGACGTTTGTATTTACATATAAAGACATTATCTAACCTCCTGGGGTTTCAGCTAGTTGAATTCAGCGAATTCTGCTAAACTGAAACCTTACGTACCTGATTCAGCGGACTGATATCCAGCTAAACCACCTCATATTTGTAGCGCCCTCCGGCAACTACGCAATTCATAGAATGAATTACCCCTCAACTATAGATATCGACCATTCCTTGAGTTTCTTTAGTTTTTTTTCTAACTTTTTTTAAATTATTTTCAAACCGTTGTTTTGTAACAGTTTTAATCTTGTTTTTTTATAACCTAACACACTAAAGCGCTTAAAATGCCGGTACAAAAATGCGCAATTAGCGTTGAAACGCTATCGCGAAATGTTGTGTTAAATGAGCGGATGCGCCAAAACAACGTTGCTGGACGTCAGCGTGACCTGTCTGTTCTTTTTGTTCTGTTGGCGCTTATTCAGCACACCACGTTTAAGCAATTGGTGGTTCGACATCGCCGATCCAATTATCAGCCTGGTAAAATTATCAATGCATAAACAAGGCAGCTTGATGATGGATACATATTCAATGTTTGTGGGAATGATGAAGTTATTAAAGCGTGTTTGCTGAGACAGTAAGTAATTCAATTAGCGGCAATATATCGCCTGCTAACTTTGCCATGTGGCAATGCCTGTTCATTGGCAATGGTAAATGTAGCAATCAGTCATCGTGATAGTAACCGGATGTTTGGCGTATTTTTCTGCTCAAAGTGTACTAGTGATTGCCTGAAAAAAGCCGCCAGTCATGCGAAGCAACAGCGTATGGACAGAAACAGACGCAGAAAAAGTAAAAATATTAACGCGTCAAAAAAACGTTGGCACAGGATTTGTATAATAGAAATCTGTAAGTTGACTGGTGATGATTCGGCGATAAGAATAAAAAAGGCCGGGTCTAAAAGGCGACCCGGCCAACTTGCTCACGTTAGGAGTTTGAGCAAATTCGGTTTCTGCTGGCTGGCAGGATTAGTAGAAATATACTGGCCTCTCAACCTTAAATTCTACACTCTCAGTTCTGTTAGTCGGCGTTTTCTTCCCTTTATTGGTGGCCTTTCGGCCGCCATCCTTGGCTGGGGTTGGCCTCTCAGTTCCACCCTCTCTTTGTATTCAAGTTTAGCCTAATAACGACAATGCTGCCTGCGGTCGTTGGTTAGCCTGTGAAAGCACAGTTGTACTTGCTTGCTGGATAATCTGCCAGCGGGTAAGTTGTGCCGTTTCGGTGGCAAAATCTGTATCTCTGATGCGAGATCTTGCCGCTGAGACGTTTTCAGAAATACTGCTAAGGTTTCGAATCGTTGATTGGAAACGGTTTTGAATAGCACCGAGATCCGCGCGTTTCGCATCGATAATAGAGATTGCTGAATCGATGGTAGTTAACGCTGCTGAAGCGCCAGAAGCTGATACCACCGTTAAATCTGTTCCATTGGTAAGACCCGAAAACCCGTAGCCACCATTACGTGAAATATTAACGCTGATAGTTTGACCGGCATTTGCCCCCACCAGGAAGGCCGCTGAATAGCCACCTGTCAGAATATCGACACCACCGAACTGTGTTGTGGTAGCGACTCGTGAAATCTCAGATTTAAGCGCAGACACTTCTTTTTGCAGTGCAAGGCGGTCAGACGACGAGTTAATACCGTTTTGAGACTGAATGGCCAATACCCGGATACGTTGCAAAGCGGTAGTAATTTCTGCCATTGCACCTTCGGCGGTTTGCGCCAGAGAAATCCCGTCATTTGCGTTACGTACTGCTTGATCCAGACCCATTATCTGGCTGGTCATCCGGTCTGAGATTTGCAAACCCGCTGCATCGTCCGCCGCAGAGTTAATGCGAAAGCCCGAGGATAAACGCTGAAACGCGGTATCCAGACCATTTGAAGAGGTAAACAGTTGTCGGCGTGCATTTAACGACGACACATTGGTGTTAACGTATAGACTCATGGATTTCTCCTAACAGTTAAAGTAAGCGTTGTATTTTTTGTTGTTATCAACGCAGTTTAAAATTCACTTCAACGTGTTGGCACAGCCTATGCATTATCTTTTGCGTCAGTGATAAAAAACTGACGCTTTGCTTGGCAAATGCCTGGTTAAGCAGCGCTAAACTGAGCAAAAGCTCTTGCTGGCGGCAGGTATGATGTTCAGACCTCATACCTCTCACTACCTCCTGGCTTCATTCCTGTCAGTCAGCAGCTTTAGCACAGCACAAAAACCCCAGGGTTTTTATTTAGTTTGCTTAAACACGTTGTCTTGCAAAAAAACACTCTACTCACCGGTCGATTGCAGTCTGCCCCCACATATTGCAACTCGACCGTTTTTCTTATTTTCTACTCATCGTTATTCGATTATCGACTGCAGTCTGCCCCCGCATTTTTACAGTCTTGAGCATCATCATGCGTTCACTCTGATTATTGCAGTAGCTGCAATGCCGCTTGTGGACGTTGATTTGCCTGGCTAAGTACCGTAGTACTCGCCTGCTGGATAATCTGCCAGCGTGTCAGTTCTGCCGTTTCGGTGGCAAAATCTGTATCCCGAATCCGTGACCGTGCAGCCGACGCATTCTCGGAAATATTACTTAAGTTTCTGATAGTTGACTGAAAACGGTTTTGTACCGCACCCAGGTCTGCCCGCTTGGCATCGATGGCGGAAATGGCCGAGTCGATGATAGGAAGCGTTGCTGAAGCTTGCGCCGCAGTCAGAACACTGGCGTCAGAACCGTTTGTCAGACCAGAGAAGCCGTAGCCCCCTGTCCGGGACAGGTTAAAGCTAATAAATTGACCGGCCTGCGCACCCACCAGGAATGCGGTAGAAAAAGTGCCTGTCAAAATATCGCCACCAGCAAACTGTGAAGTTGCCGCAATACGACTAATTTCCAGTTTCAGTGCTGATACTTCTTTTTGAAGTGCTAAGCGGTCTGCAGACGTGTTAATACCGTTTTGTGCCTGGATAGCCAGAACACGGATACGTTGCAGTGCAGTGGTGATTTCTTGCATAGCGCCTTCAGCGACCTGAGCAAGAGAAATACCGTCATTGGCATTACGAACAGCCTGATCAAGACCCATGATTTGAGACGTGATCCGATCTGATATTTGCAATCCAGCCGCGTCATCTTTGGCGCTGTTAATCCGGAAACCGGAAGACAAACGCTCAAAAGCGGTACTCAAATGCAAATTTGAGGTAAATAGTTGCCGCTGAGCATTCAGCGACGACACATTCGTGCTAACATATAAGCTCATTTTTTAATCTCCTAACGATTTTGTATTACCCAGGTTTTTATTGTTTTTGTTAACCTGGTTTGGTCGATCATGTTGTTATTATTGGGGCGATCAACCTGGCACTTTTGCGTATTTATTATTTTTGTTCGCAGTGCCTTTGTAATAGTTATCGTGCAGGCAGGAGAAATCCTTTAGCCTTTTTTTACTAAATTTTTTTAAGCTTATTTTTCAGCTAGTTAGAAGCAATAAAGCGCCGGACTTTCGTCCGGCTTTTGCTCTTTTTGAAGAGAGTGAGCTTACTCTCTGCTGTCAGGTGGATACCTGGTTCACTACCTCCTGGCCCCATTCCCTGACTTAGGAATCATCACGATTAACCTAATAACTGCAACGCACTTTGCGGACGCTGATTCGCCTGCGACAGTACCGTGGTACTTGCCTGCTGAATAATCTGGTTACGCGTCAGAGCAGCGGTTTCTGCAGCGAAGTCGGTATCTTTGATACGCGAACGTGCGCCAGAAACGTTTTCAGAAATGTTACTCAGGTTACGAATAGTAGACTGGAAGCGGTTTTGCAATGCACCTAACTGAGCGCGCTGAGCACCAATTGCAGAGATTGCAGCGTCTACCGCAGTCAGCGCTGATGTTGCAGCAGCGAACGACGATACCGACACTGTACCTACGCCCAGACCCGATGCGCCGAAGCCACCAGAACGAGACAGGTTTACAGAGATGGTTTGGCCGCCATTGGCGCCTACCAGGAAGTTTGCAGAGTAACCGCCGGTCAGAATATCCAGTCCACCGAACTGGGTATCGGTTGAAATACGCGACAACTCAGCAACCAGCGCTGTAACTTCCTGCTGAAGCGCTACGCGGTCTGCAGACGAATTAATGCCGTTTTGTGACTGTACCGCAAGCTGACGGATACGCTGCAATGCGTTTGTCGTCTCAGACAAAGCACCTTCAGCAGTTTGCGTTAATGAAATGGCGTCGTTGGCATTTCGTACGGCTTGGTTCAGACCTTGG
>Ga0209379_10002200_pt1 | contig 12062 bp, 7 predicted proteins | sample tdDd001_FD_187124 | JGI IMG/M metagenome (GOLD analysis project Ga0209379, IMG submission 187124) | Marine sediment microbial communities from the Atlantic coast under amendment with organic carbon and nitrate - tdDd00.1 (SPAdes)... | ecosystem: Environmental > Aquatic > Marine > Coastal >...
ACAAAAACAAGAATATCGATAAACTAATCGAAGCGCTTAAAGAGGACTACGAAGTAAGATACAACGCTAATCTGGAACTTATCACCATTCGTCATTACAATAGCGATTCAATTAAGCAAATGACTGAAGATCGAACTATTCTTCTGGAACAGAAAAGTAGAGATACAGCTCAATATGTTTTGGAATGCAATTAACATCAAAACCTCCATTCAAAGCATTCAATTATTTTCATAAATTTGCAACTATTAAGATTGAGGTGCATCTATTCTACCAATAAGGTATGTATGGTGTACTTTTTTGTTCGATATTTTTAAAATATATGCACTCGTGCACATATTAACAAGTTGTGCGAAAAAGCCAATGGAAATAGAATCGAATGATAATATTAAACTACATTTGGCTAATTATTTTAATTCATAACAAAGAGCATGGCAAAATTATCATCAAAACCATCACCAGAAGCGAAAGCGCTTTCACTTTTTTTAATGGCTTATAAAACGATAGATCCAATCTACAAAGAGAAATCTAAACGTATTAATAGACGGTGGGATTTAGTGTTAAAAGATGAAATAAGCAGGAGTGAGTATAATGAAGAGGTGCTTGAAATGTTAGCATCGTATGGTGGTTATTCAGAAGTTATAGAGAAAACAGTTAAGTTTTACATTGAAAAAACTGGCGAATGGACATTAAAGGGTGATGACAAATATTGCCAAGACGCTAAGCTAATTGCTGATAAAATCTTGAATAAGTAGACACATAATTACCAACATAGGCCAGATACAGAACAAATCTCTTCATGTGTTTTTATGAATAAAGGCACGCGAAGGATTCGGCCCATCTCAGGGTATCAAAGAATTAAAACGCTTTACACAGGGCGTTAACATTCATTTCAAGATACCTCACTAAACTAAACGGCCAGTTTTGCCTTCTCGAATATATTGCCCATCCTCCCATTCGTTAAAAAATGCCACCACTTAAAGGTGGCGTCTTTTATGCCCTTCATTTATTTTATAGGCCTCCCAGAGTTCCAGTTGAACTTTTCCCAAAAATGGGAAGCAGATAAATCACTTCGGTTTAATACTTCCTAAAATTGGGAAGCTTTGAAACGAATCAATTGATCGTGTCCCAAAAGTGGGAAACTCTAAAAGCACTTCAGTTTAATACGTCTAAAATTGGGAAGCTTTGAAACGAATCAATTGATCGTATCCCAAAAGTAGGAAGCTCTGAAAACATCTGGATTTAATACCTCCTAAAATTAGGAAGCTTCGAACCGAATCAATTGATCGTGTCCCAAAAGTGGGAAACTCTAAAGGCACTTCAGTTTAATTCGTCTTAAATTGGGAAGCTCAGAAATCACTTCGGTTTAATACTTCCTAAAATTGGGAAGCTTTGAAACGAATCAATTGATCGTGTCCCAAAAGTGGGAAACTCTAAAAGCACTTCAGTTTAATACGCCCTAAAATTGGGAAGGCCTCAAACCATTTCAATTGGTCGTTTCCAAAAAAAAGGGAAGAGACTTAAACATCTTTTCCCTTTTTCTTTATTCTAACTCCTTAAGAGCTGCACAAGCAAAAACCAAAGGGTACATGTCTTCGTAATACCAAAGCGAAGCAAAATATAAACCTATAGGGGTAGCCTTAATATCATCTAAGTTTTCAGGGATAATCTCCATCAAACAATCCGCTCCCCTGAGGGCTAAACTCTTCTTTCCACAAGCTGCCATTGCTCGTAGGGCTAAAGAAGTTTCCTCAATACTAGGTGGTACATCTTTATCACCTCCCCATCCCCCACGATGGTGCTGGGTCATTGCAAGAAATCGAATCGCTTTCTGAATCAGCAAATCAAGCCCTTTATAACCTGCATCCTGTAATTCGGAAAGACCATACAAAACAATGGAGGTTCCATAAACAGGATTCTGGTGGTGTTCAGATAATTCATTACCAAACCAAAGTGGAAGAAAGGAACCATCCTTGTGTTGGACTTTCTTTAAATAAGCAATTGCTTTTCGGACTCTCCTGTCAATTTTCCTTTGGAATCTGGCTTCAAAACTGCCTTTCCATATCACAAAAGATTTTAGGGCATGAGCTGTAATATCAGGACAAGAGCAGTCAAAAGGAAGCTTTCCCCATCCTTTGCAAAAAGTCGGAAAACCGCCATCACTATTTTGTAAATTCATCAGCCATAGTATGCCATTACGGACGGCATCCAGAGGTATAGCCTCATCTTTATTTAGTCGATGCAGGGCAATTAAAGCTCCTGAAGTATCATCAGTATCGGGAACACCTCCCTGCAAGTCCGTCCAGGCCCAGCCTCCTGGTTTTGTACGGGTAAAAGGGTGTATTTTCTTGTATTGTTGCTCCAACAGACTGGCTCTAATTTCTGACTGATTATCAAGCTCAACCAAAGACTCATCACTCAATGCATTAAGCGACAAGCTGCTTACCCAGGTTGAGAGGTTTGTGTCAATGGGCCAACTGCCATCCTCACGAATTGAATTCCCAAGAAATTGAGCGGCTTTCTCACAAACATCTAAATCGTGATAACCGGAATCAACCATACTCATCAATACAAAAGCGGTTAAAGGGGTCGCTTCAAGAAAACCGCCATTATCAGGCTGTTTTGCTTTAAGTACTCTAAATATTTTCTTTCGGAAGAAATACTTTAACATGCGTTTAAAAAGACCTTTTTTGGAATGTTGGCTTTTCACTAATCCAATGGCTATAAGGGCAGGAATAGCATAACTCACAACCGAAAGTTTAAACCATCGAAACAAACGATGTGGAAAAACAACCAGGAGATAAGGCAATTGCGGAACCAGCTTCCAGCCATTTTCTCCGAACCGACCGGAAATGGCACACATGGCCAATATGGGTACAGAAAAAGTATTATCGCTATCATAGTGTTCCAATACAGCCAGACTAAGTTCCTCTGGCGATATGCTTCCCACTCTTCTTTTCAACCATGCCTCCGCATCACGAATCGGTTCCTGAAATGTCTCATCCCCATCAACGATAGAAAAAGTGGCCCATGTTAGTAGGGTTGTGCTCAGGTTACTTTGACTTCTTGTGGTATCCCCCCAAGCACCATCAGCATTTCTATTTGTTATCAGCCAGCTTAATCCCTGAGTTATTTCGCTGTGATATTTCTCTTTATCGAATTTCCACAAAGCAAAAACTGCAAGAGCTGTTGATAAAGCGCTACTCGACAAACGCCCTGTCCACATTCCTTTTCCATTTCTCAATGAAAGGATCTTTTGTTCCAGGCTTTGAAAAAGAAATTTTCTTTTTTCGTCCATAAATTCTCTAGAATTACATTAAGATTCCAATTCCCAAAAGGGCATAATAAGTGTACTCAACATCACATGTCATATCAGCAATGCTTCCAAAGAAACCACCTGACTCATCCCAGTGCAAATTAATAAAATCGATAGATTTTTCCGATAGCTCCTGTAAATTCTCCCCTGACATATAAAGAGCTAAGAGTGCAGTACTTGTGGAGAGAATATCGGCAAGAGGTAATTCCGGAGCTGCTTTGAAGCCTCCTCTATGAGTGTAGTTTCTCATTAAGTATCCGATTACTTCCTGATTATTTTTATCATGATTAAGGCTCATGATTAAACCTGCGGCAGTAGCTGAACTCACGCCAGTAATTGAAGAACTATCATTGGCAAATGAAGCATCCTTGCATTTCAGGGCATCAACCTGGCTCGTGATTCGATTCAAACCGGCCTGCTCCTCATTCAAATCCTGGTAGAGGCCCCAAACGAGAAAGCTGGCGTAGACTGTCGCCTGCCCGGCATTTTTTCTATTGTGGTTAAAACCACCATCATTTGATCTATAAGTCTCAATTAATTTGAAATAGGATTCACAATTCTTCTTTATTTTCTTTATCAGGCCTTTCATGATCATTTTACCCGGGAAGCTATTAAAATCCGAAACATCAGGCTTAAAACCAAACCTTTGTTTTTGTTGAATGACCAGAAGCAATAAATAGCAACGAATAAAACAAACCGCATGAACCAAATCCAATTCATGCTCATCCCTACATGAATCTAAATAATTAAATTCTTTTTCAATATCCAGCTCAATATCATAAACGAAAGAAAGCGTATAAGCAAATACTGAATAATAGATATCAGGACTCCCTGCCCGATCAGCAAAGCCTCCATGTTTACAATTTGTTGCAGCAACAAACGATTTTATTTCTTGTAAAGCTTCATCACTCAACAATTCCCTGGTTTTGAATAGCGCTTTTAAGATCTCCTGGTTACAGTTCGACATCAATTCAGAATTTTATTCAATAGGCGAGTCAATAATATTTTAAGTGCCGGGCTTTTCAGATCAGCAATACTGCTTAGAGCTTTATATTTGTAGTCATCCAGCATCTGTTCGGCTTCTTTTATCCCTTCACGGATTTCTACTTGCTGCCAAATCTCATTTTTGCTTAAGTCATCACCATTTTGAAAATCTTTAAACCACACTTTCATCTTATCAGGATGTTCGCGATTAATAATGGCAGTCACCAAAGAAGGCTGAATGGTATTAAAAGCATTATCAATGTTCTCAAGATTGAAATCTTCCAGATCATCTTTAATCTGATATGCAATTCCCAAAGCAGAACTGTAAGCAGTCAAAACTTTCATCACTCCGTCATCAGCATCAGAAATAATCGCACCAAATTGCAGCGCAACCTCAAAAGCCGGAGACGTTTTTAAACTAAATATCTTAATGATTCTCTCAACAGACAGGAGTTTCTTATCTCGTCGCCAAAGCAATTCTTCACCTTGACCAATAGCTAAATCTCTATGCCCATGAGCAGCGATTTTCAAAAGTTTCCGTACATGTTTTGCACCTGATTCAGCTATGAGTTGATAACCATAGCCTAAAATTAAATCACCAATATTTATGGCTACAGAAGTATCGTATTGTTTATGAAGTGTGGGCTGATCGTAACGTTCATCGTCATCATCAACGATATCATCGTGAACCAAAGACGCCTTGTGGAAGCTCTCAATTGAAACGGCCAATTTCTGAATACATTCATTCAAGTTAGCTTCTGTTCCCATCAGAGCTTTATAAACTGACACCATTATTAGTGGACGCCAACGCTTCCCTCCTTCAGCCAGCCAGTCTCTAGAAATCTGAGAGCTTTCGTCATCGCCTCCGAGTATTTTTTCTAACTGCTCTTTCTCAAACCAGGAACCTACTTCTGATCTTAGAGCATCAATATTAATCCAACCTCGCCAATTACTTTCCTTTCGAATGGGTAACACCTCGTTCAACCAAATTTCATCGACTTTGGAATCCTTACAATCATTATTGTACAAAGGGATGGCAATGGATGGAACAGCTTCCTTTATAGCCAGAGGAAAAGAACGTTCAAAAGAATGCAAACAGCCTACACCTATCACACATTCGACCTTACCAGAAGTTAATAGCGTTGTAACTGTAGTCGTGCCTTCGCTCACAAGCGTGTGATAGCCCAATTCGTCAGCCTGAGTAATAATATCGGCAAGATCGCATTTGCCACATTGCTCACAAAGCAGACCCAGCTCGTCGAATTGAGCAGGACATTCGGTAGCATGAGAAATGCATTTGGGAAGTAATAATATGCGTCGGTTAAAAGGAATACCCGAAACGATATCGCGCCAGGCGTGGTTGTTAATCATCACAGCCAATAGCTTTTGAAATAAGAAAAGCTCAGGATGTTTCTTAATCAATTCGCCAGAGTGAAAAATCACCTCCTCCTCCTGCAAAGGGGGGACTAGTTCTCTCTCTGCTGCATAATCGCGAATCAAATCCCTTATTTGTTTCAATTTCTCAGGCGATTGAGGCAAACTATTTCCCAAATTTCCTGAAGGATGATCTTTTCTCAATATCATTTTACAAATAGCTATATGGTACAAATATTAACGCTCCCCCTCTGTTCAAATCTCTTTTGAGTTTATCCGTATGCTCCAAATCCAAAAAAGGAATATTTCTTGGCAAATCGGTAAACAAAACTCTTTTCCGGAATTTCTTTCCCTGGAATATGATGCCCGGCACAAGGTCGCATTTGACTCAATTCCATAAAATTTGCATTCCTGTTAGACGAATCGTAAGCTCCGGAATCTTTCATGATTTTATTTAGATATTCGGGATCATCAAGTAAAATACAACCCTGAGTTCTGTTGGTAACTTGTGTTCGCATCTTTCTCAAGAAATCAGAATTCTCAATCACATGATCCAAATCTTTCCCATTACCAATATTCTCTTTGGCAAATTGAATAGGTGGACAAAACTCAATATCTCCAAAAGGGTTAATATGATGGCTCAAACCAATGGCTCCGGGGCATAATGCCTTCCCCTTTTCATCCCAATAAGTATCAATAATCATCAGTGGTGCTTTTACACGAATATCAACCATAAACTGTCTCAGTTCAAGAATTTCTTCTTCAGACAAAGCTAATTCAGTTGTTGGACGTGCGCCCACCGGTCTATAAATATAGTACCACAGATAATGAACACCCTTATCAATACAAGCATTTATAAAATCTTCGCTGACTAATTCCTTAAAATTCGATTTACAAACCGAAGTCGCAACACCAGTAAACAGTTTATTATTCACAGAGGCTTCTATACCTTTCATGGTTCTACCATAGACATCATTGGCACCACGACGAACATCACTCACATCTTTTAAGCCCTCAACACTTATTAGTGGAGAAACATTACCTAAGCTTCTCAAGCGTTGAGCGTATTCATCAGATAATAATGTTCCATTGGTAAAAAGCTGAAAGTAACAATCAGAATGCTTCTCCATCACATCAAACAAATGTGGGTACATCAGAGGTTCACCACCCAAAAGACCGAAGAAATACGAGCCCTTTTTCTTTCCAGATTCAATCACATTATTGAGTGTTTCAACATCCATCCCTTTGGATTTATTATCGATACTCACCCAACACCCCTGACAGTTCAGATTACAGTTATCAGTCAATGAAATCATTAAAAAAGCAGGAAATAACTCACCCTTCTTCAATCGTTTCTTATGCTTTACCACAGTGCGCATACCTTTCCAACCGAGGTTGTAGGCTATCTTCCAAAGTAATCGGAAGTCCACTTGACGCATTATTCTATTTCCTAACTTAAAAATCATAGTCAATTCCTATTATTAGCAGCAACAATTCTTATCAGATCCCTCATCTTTGCAGGCACAATCTGCATTCTCATCAGTTTTACAATCACAGTCGCAGTCACAAGATGATTCTTCTTTTACTTTTTCCTTAGTGCTACAACATTTACGCTCTTCTTCTGCCATTTTCAGTTGTTCCTTTTTCAATAAAGAGACCTTGAAATTGCTGCGTCGTGCACTTAAAACGGAATACACATCGTCGTTCTGGATTTGTTCCAAGACATTATCTCCTGATAACATCTCACCTTCTCCACCATCAATAGGGCTTTCCTGATGCTTAGGAAAGATAATTGCATTCTGGGGACAAACACGGGCACAAGCCGGACACATATCCTTACAATTGGCCGATGCCGAAACGACAACACTCCCATCATCTTCGACAGAGTAAACACTAAATAAGCAAAAGTTCAGACACTTTCTACAGCCATTACAACGCTCATAGTCGATCACAGGATACCAGGGTTTCCATTCATCGGCATATTTAATTTTTAATGCTTTCGGGTTATCGGTTTTCACCGATTCAACAAGTTTGTTACCATCCTCATCATCGATATGGTAATATTCGGTTTTATTCTCTTGCGAATTCTTTCCGCTGTTGTCTATTAGATTCTGCATGGCGCGAGACTGACAACCAAAAACAAGAGCATCTTCAGCAGTGAATAAACTCTCCAATGCTTCAGGTGTTTTAAGTACACTTCCACAAAGATCTTCGATATAAGTATAACCGATATTCTTTTCCTCAAGACTTTGAATCAATCTATCAACAGACTTTCTCTCAATCTTTCCATCCTTCTCGCAACCACAAATAAATATTTTCTTAGTCATTTTCTTTAGATTTGAATAATTAGGAATGAGATGTGAAACCTTAAGTCTCACATCTTATAATTCATATCTATCCCTGAGATTTAATATTATACGCCATCAATACATTGCCATGACGAATGTACAAGATACCCTTATTAATGACAGGTTGAGCAAAATGCTCTTTGGTTCCTTTAGTCACTTTAAAAGAGCTGATAATTTCCATATTAGGTTCAGGCTTAACCAAAGCCACTTTACCTTGTTCATTGTAACAATACAATAATCCATTGGCAGCGATAGTTGCCCCACGACCAAACTTCAGGCTGTCAACCATTTTACCTGATGCTGCATCAATTGCTTTCCATTTCTTTTTACGGTGTGCCGATGCATAAATTCTATCATTCACTTTTACAGCTCCACCCATAATATTATCAAGCTGCTTATTTCTCCACATTTCTGAGATCTGACTTCCATCTTTCGAAATTTGAAGCTTCACCGTTCCATTCCCACATCCGGTAACATAGTACAAATAGCCATCTTCATAAATTGGCGTATTTCCATGTAGGTGGCAAAGCGTATCCTGCATATGTGACCAAAGTATTTCACCCGTTTTAGATTCTAAACCGAAAAGTGCGTTATCTGAAAAGGTGACTAAAACATTACGGGTTGGAAATTCAAGTAAAAGTGGCGAACAATAGGCTGGGACTTCACCGAAAGCCTTATTGGTCCACTTTGTTTCTCCTGTGAAACGATTCAATGCTACAATATTCACTTCATCGCCACCAGGTGCACAATATACCAAGTCGCCATCTATCTCCAGGGATTGAGAATAACCAAAGCGGGTATTCTTCCCTTTAAATTTCTCTATCATATTTAATCCCCACTTCTTCTCTCCTGTTTCTGTATCCATACAAGCCACATCACCCATACCTGAAGCTACATAGATCAATCCATCAACTACTGTTGGAGTAGAACGGCTACCGATAAAATTTTTCATCCAATCCGTTCCAAATTCAGTTTTCCAAAGCATCTTCCCCTCTAAATCGAAAGCCATTAGATAAGCTAAACTGTCAATTTCTCCATTGATAAAAAGTTTATCGTGAGTAATCACAGGCGAACCGTATCCATTTCCTACCCCTTCGAATTCCCACACCAATGCTGGTCCATCTGCAGGCCATTCTGCCAACAAATTAGCCTCATTGTAAACACCTGTACGATTTTCACCTCGCCATTGGCTGATTTCTTTCTTTTTGGAGGTACATGAGAAAAGCAGTACCAAACAGACTAGTAAGCTTAATTTTTGCATTGTGTTTTGATTTAGGTTTATATTATTTCGGGTTTATCTTTATTCTAGTCTCTGCACTTACACTACTCATCTTTTAAACTCTCGATCAAATTTTGTTTCATAGCTAATTTTGCCGGGATATAAATCGATATCAAAGCAAAAAACAGAATGGCAAGTGTTACCTGCAAAACAAAACCTACAGGCATACTAAAGGCATCGGAAAATAAGGATGGTAACATCCCTACCATTGCAGCTAAGCCACCACTTATTAAGCCAGTGATCAATAAAAACAGATTCTCAATCATGACCAATCTAAAGATGCTTTTTTGCTCAAAGCCCAATGCTTTCAAAAGTGCCAACTCCTTCTTACGCTCTAACATATTCCTAAGCAAAACAATGCCCAGACCAAGAGTTCCAATCATCACACCAAGAGCTCCCAGCAGCATAAACATGTTCAGGTAAGTATTCTCTACGGAATAGAAAGCCGCCAAGCGTTCGCTTGCTTTTTGAATCTGTGGCCCATAGTCTTGTAATTGGTCTTCAATAGTCTTGATGATAGCCTCATTTTTCCCATCCGCCAAAATCAGTTTGGAACCACTTACCGATGGATAATGTGCTTGAAAGTTTTGATCAGAAATTAGAATATTCCCCTGAAAGATAGAATTGTTCAGTCCTCCTATTAAAAGGAGTTTAATAGTCTTTCCGAATTCATTTTTATACAATAGCGTATCGCCTACAGCTTTTTTAAGTCCCCAAACAATCACCGTTTGGTCAGCATATGCAGGAATCACATCAGAACCAAAATCCTGATTCAAGGCTAACCAGGGATGATCCTGATCAACAGCTTCGTGTAATTGTGCAAATGAGAAAGCTCCTCGCTTATCAAACTTATCAGCTTGGAAACCCAAGACCCGTGGTCGCTGCACTTGATTCAAGTTTAAACAAGATGCATCGTCACCAGCCAAACTTCTAAATTGTACAAAATCGGCGGTATTTATCAAGGAATCTCCCTCCAGACCAAGCTTCTCTTTTCCCTCATCGGTATTGATATCATTCAAAACAGGCAGGGTGCTTTCAATCCAATATTTATAAGCACCTGTCCCCGATTGGGAAGCATCTTCGGTATCAACAAATGTTTTACGGTTTGCTCCGGTAATCATTACTGAGAAACAGCCTAAAGCTAAAAGAACGATTATAGTTAGACTTCGTCCTTTATTTCTTGCAGCATTCTTAATCGCCAATTCCACAAGAGATGGAACTGTACTCGCATTTTTTTCATCCTTAAGGATTAAGAAATAGTAAAAAGCTGCAAAACAAGCGATCATCAACAAACCACCTGATGACATCAGCAATTCAGCATTTAGAATCTCAGTACTTGCAAAAGCATAGGCTGCAATTAAAATAGAAATCACGAAAGTCATACCTGCAATTAGAAGTGACAGACTTTTCTTCTTTTTTGAGTTCGAGCCTGGATTCGTATTTTGAATCAAACCCACAACCGATTTTTTCAGATTTTTACGACTCACCCAATAAACGGATAACAAGGCGATCATCATGCCGATTAAAGCTCCTGTTATTAATGTTTGTACTTGCACATCAAGCTGAATCATATTAGTCCGAACCACATCCTGCCAAACAGAATTCAATCCCCAAATAATCGCTTGATTGTATGCTATTCCAATTAAACTCCCTAGTAGTCCACCAAAGATTACTGTAGGTAAAGACTCAAGGAAACGGATCTTTAATATTTTTCTATCACTAAAACCCAGTCCCTTTAAGATACCTGTCTCCTGATTTCTATTCTCCAGGTTTAGGGCATAAATCAATAAGGTGAGTAGAATACCTGCAGCAATAATGAAGAAACTCAGGCTTAGAAATAGCTCACCAAAATCAACCATATTATTAGCTGCATTCTCGCCTTGGTTTCGAACTGAGATAAAAGTCAAATTTAGCATAGAGGGATGCAAACGCTCCAAAACTTGCTTCTCTAGACTTTCAGCAGAGTGACTTTCCTTATAGAATCGGAATGCCGTATATTGTCCGTACTTATTACTCCACATATTTAAGGCACTCGACATACCAATCATTGCCTTAGGCGTACCCTTATATTTTTTCCAGTAAGCTTCATCCTTATCACGAATCTTAGAGAAATCGACAGGAATACCAGCATCCCAGTCGTTACAACTGCCCGCATTCGATAATCCCGGGAATGAAGGCATCATAGCCTTATCCAATTTCCTTGTCTTTTCAGAGAATATGCCGGAAACAAGAAAGCTTCTGCTCTCCTCCTCTAAAGAGCGTAAAGCGCCAATCACAAAATAATCCATACTCAGACTGTCACCCACCTTCAATTTCAGATCTTTTGCCAACCATGAACTAATGTGAATTCGATCGGTTCGAATATCAGAAAACATATCTTCCTTCTCAATTGCAGTAACAAATGAATAGGGCGTTTCCCCGGTTTTCGATTGCATCCCATTTACAAAATAGGTAAGCAAAGCATCCTTGGGCAAACACATTTTCTGTATCTCATTGGCAATAGGTTCATCAATAAAAATACGATCAGAACTCAATTCAAAAACCGATTGCTCTTTCAGTTCTTGTAGATGTAAACCCGCATCTTCAAGCTGCCATTTTTCAGCCAGACTTTTATTCAGGTTTGAAAGCTTAATGCTATCGTTCCTATGGGAACTTGCCAACAATAAATTTGCCTTTCCCTGCAATTCCATTTCTTCAGCAAGAAATTCTCTCGACATGAAAATATTGTATGGAGCCACCTGATTGCTTCTCAAACTAAAACGTC
>Ga0209379_10002202_pt1 | contig 12045 bp, 8 predicted proteins | sample tdDd001_FD_187124 | JGI IMG/M metagenome (GOLD analysis project Ga0209379, IMG submission 187124) | Marine sediment microbial communities from the Atlantic coast under amendment with organic carbon and nitrate - tdDd00.1 (SPAdes)... | ecosystem: Environmental > Aquatic > Marine > Coastal >...
CCTGATATCATTCGAAACAAATTGATACAAATAGGCACACACCAAATTATCAATCAGTATAAGAATATTGCCAGTAAAGTGCTGCATCAAAGAACATTGAGAGGACATACAGTAGAGAATATCAAGAGCATGGTCGATCATAAGGATTCAGAGCACCTTGAGCTTGAATTCACAACTGACCATACAATCACAACCAGTGAACTCACACTAAGAAAAGAACTCACTGATCAGGTCAACGTCTCTGAATTAAAGCAGCAGTTCGAACATATGGACATTCGCATCAACAACGAATCATTTAAACAGGTATCAAAATCAATTATGAATGAAACTACAAGCATTTTGAATATGAAATCAAGGGCGCTTAAATCCAATCTTACGAACAGTGAATTTGTCCATACACAACATCAGAACTATCTAACGTCGCAATTTGAACAAGAACTCAGCGACCTTGAGAATCGAAATATCAAACCTATTTATAAGGATTATGTCAGACAACCTGCTCAAAATGCTCCAAAGGTTGAAGACAAGCCTGCAGACAGACCAAGAGAATCCGCAGGCGATGACAAAGATATTCAAATTGATCATGACAGTATTATGAAACATAAACTACCTGAGATCAATATCGATCCAATGCAGTCCGTCGATGTGGATGCAATTTTCGAACAGGTGTATAAGAAATTTGAGAAGAGAATATCATTTGAAAAGCGCAGACGCGGACTATAAACATCCATTATGTATTCAATCGAGGTGAGTTAAGTGGCACTTAAAAAAGCAGAAGTTCATATTATTGGTGAGAAAAAGACAGAAAAGATCAAAGTGCTTTTCAATCCCAATGAGTATAAAATTACCAATGCAAAAAAATACAAATGGATTCAGCCTGTTGGTTCAGAGCAGCCTATTAAGCAGTATGTAGGTGCAGAAGTGCCACAGCTTGAAGTTGAATTATTCTTTGACACATATGCCACACCAGAACCTGAATCTAAGAAAAAAGATGTTCGAAAGCACACCGAAAAGGTTATGGGTGCCATGAAAGTCGATGCTGGCCTTCACCAACCACCTGATGTGAAGTTTGTTTGGGGCTCACTGAATTTTCAAGGGGTTCTAACAAAAGCAACGCAAACCTTCACAATGTTCCTTGACTCAGGTAAACCTGTTCGTGCCAAGATCGCCATTACTTTAGAATCTGTAGACACATTGGAAGCACTTATGAAGAAAACGCCTCTTGAGTCTCCAGACAGAACTAAGCATAGAATACTAAAACAAGAAGACAAGCTCTGGCAGCTGGCAGCAACAGAATATGACAGCCCTAGTGAATGGAAACGCATAGCCAAAGCAAATGATATTGCAAACCCAAGGATCCCTCCAACTGGCAAAAGCATTAAGGTGCCAAACATACATGAGTAGGTGTTGCTATGGATAAGAAGCAATATAAAATAAGTGAACTTGCAAAAAAATACAAGGATTTTTCTGTGCCGACAAAGGCCATTAAAATCAAAGGGAAAGCCCTTGAAAGTGCTGGTATTGCAGCTGCTAACCTCAGCGTTGAGTTAAGCGTTAAGGAAGCCGCCAGCTCATGCACATTCGATATTATCAATGCTTACGACTTAAAGAAGCGGTCTTTCAATAAAGACTGGCTCGATAAACACTTTAAACTCGGAAATATTGTCGAGATTCATCTCGGTTATATCGAAACAGTGCTTGTCTATACCGGCTATATATCAATGGTGTCAGCCGATTTTTCAGAGTCTGAATTCCCAAAACTATCTATAGAATGTATGGATGTTAAGGGACTTATGATGAGTGACGTTAAATCGGAGAAAAAGGTTTATGACACCTATGCTGACGCTGTAAAAAAAGTGCTTAATGACTATAAAGCATTGGCAAAGAAGGTTGAGGTTGATACCACACCAAAACTTGAGCACCCGATAGAACAGAATCGTCAAAGTGACTACGACTTCGTTCTAGACCTTGCTAAAAAGCTGAACTACGAGTTCTTTGCCATTCAAGATACAGTTTATTTTAGAGAACCACGTAAAATTACAAAACCGATTATATCTTTTGAATGGGGGCAGTATGTTATGTCTTTTTCAAGAGACATCGGTCTCCATTGTCAGGTGAGTGAAGTGACCGTTCGTGGTTATGACACGAAGAATCATAAAGTTGTTGAAGGCAAAGCTGACAAGGTGAAGAAAGCCGGTAAAGGTACCAAAGAAGCGGATGGTGTTACAACACTCATAAAAGGTGCAAAACTAACCATTGTGGATGAAACCATTACCACAGCTGATGAAGCTAAAAAGAGAGCCGAAGCAGAACTCGACAGGCGGAGTATGAATTTCGTAAAAGGCACAGGCACTTGTATTGGTCTCCCTGAAATCATACCGGGACGTTTCCTGCAGCTTAAGAATTTCGATCCAACAATAGACAATGATTACTATATAACCAACGTGAAACATTCTTTTAACGACAGCGGATACACAACAACCTTTAATGTGGCGGTGAATGTGATATGAATATAGTCGATCTATTACAACAAGACTCTGGAAAATCAGATGACAAAATGTACGGACTCACGCTCGGTATTGTTACAAATACCGAAGACCCAGATAATTTGGGTCGTGTGAAGATTCAACTTCTGCTCAGAGATACCAGTGATAATGAAACAGAATGGGTTCGGGTTGCTGTACCTTTTGCAGGCAAATCCATGGGGGCGTACTTTATACCAGATGTTGATGACGAAGTCCTCGTCGGGTTTATAAACGGTGACATTCATAAACCCTTTGTTATTGCCGGTTTATGGAATTCGAAAAACAGTCCACCCGTTGACAATGAGGGTGGGAAAAATCTCACAAAGATGATCAAAACAAAGTCAGGCATTGAAGTTATTCTAGAAGACAGCGAAGACGGCGAAAGTTCAATGGTTGATATAAAAACACCAAAAGGCCTCCACGTCACTATGACAGATAAAGATGAAGTCATTAAAGTGGCTGACAAGGGCGGTAAGAATGGTGTAAAAATTGATACAAAAGGCGGTCAAATAGACGTTACATCTGATAAGAAGGTGATCGTCAAAACAGGCGGATCACAGATCATATTAGATGGCGCTGGTCAAAAGATAGATATTAAAACAACAACACTCAGCATTAAAGCTGCAAAAATTGATATCAATGCAGACGCTTCGATGACAATCAAGTCTGGTGGAATGCTCAATGTGGAAGCTGGCGGACCTGCAAATCTTAAGGGAGCCATCGTCAAGATCAATTGATGGGAATGGTGAATTATGAATCAAAAATTTACAGGTACGGGATGGAGTTTTCCCATTAAGCCAACTGAGCAGATGGGACGCATCTCTGTTTCACAAGACGAAAAGCTAATAGAAGAGTCCATAAGAATGATTATTATGACCAGAAAAGGTGAGCGTGTTATGCGACCAACCTTTGGTTGTGACATACATGACTACACCTTTGAAACCATTGATTATACAAATCTCAAGCAAATGGAGACCGTGGTGGAAGAAGCTTTAACCCTTTGGGAACCAAGAATCACAGAGCTGGATGTCATGGCCGATGAACACCCTACGAAAGACGGATGTGTTCTCATCGAAATCAATTTTATCGTTCGAGCAACGAACAATCCATTTAATATGGTATTTCCTTTCTATCTCACTGAGGGTATGGAATAAAACGGAGGCTTAACATGAAGCCGCAAATCATAAAATCTAAAGACAAAAATAGAATACTTGATCGCGTACGGGAATTGGCTGAGAGTTATACTCCAGATTGGAACCCTGATTTTAACGACCCTGATTTTGGGTCAGCCCTTGCACTGATTTTTAAGGACATGTACCTTGAGCAGGCAGAGCGACTTAATAGAATGCCACACAAACAACGTCGTGATATTGTAAATTTATTTGAGCCTGCACCCGTTGGACCAGTAGCGTCTCGTGGATATGTGTCATTTGAACTCAGTGAAGGTGCATCAAGTGGTGTTTTCTTAGAGGAAGGCTTCGAACTCCTTGCACAAGGTAAAGACGAAACTGAAATTCACTTCGAAACGGTTGAACCCGTTTATGTCACACACTCAAGAATGGAAAAGGCCATTGTTTACGACCATGAAACAGGTTGGTTTTCAATTAAGAAAACTGACCCAACAGGCCTGAACTTTCCACTCTTCCATGTGCAAGGCAGCGAGAATGAAAACCAGCCCGATTTTGAAATCTTTGATACAAAATGGCTTCATATTAGAGCAGGTATGGAGATTGGATTTGACTTTACCACGGATCATGAACTGGATCAGTCCCGCTTGCTTGAAGGTCTCTCCGATAAAGAGAAGGCCATTTGGTTTATAGAGGTGAACGATGAGCGTGTCATTCTTGATGTGAAAATCAAACAAGAATGCCTATGGATAGGAATGTCAGGGAAGCTTCGTCTTACAGAACAGGTTAAATGCGAACTTCTAGACATCCCATATTTTAGAGACATGGTCATTGTAGATTTAAAACTCAATTTAATTGCTAAAAGTCTCGAACCTGAGAATTTACTATATAACGAGAACATCCTAGAGAGTTCAAACATCAAACCTTTCGGTGAGAAATTCAACGTGTTCGATATATTCCTACTTGGCGATCAAAGCCTTCTGAGCAAAGAGGGTGCAGAAATACATATCAACATGAAAATGAAAGAACAGCTTATACCAATTGTAAATGATTCTGAGGAGCCTCTTGTTAAGTGGCGTAATGTCATGCACGAATCTGAGCTTCGCGAGCCTGAAGCCAAGACAATCCGCATTGAAAATTTACAATGGGAGTATTGGAACGGCATAGGCTGGACTCCATTACCCGTCAACAAAGAAGCGTTCAACATCCCAAGCGAAGGTCAGTGGCATATTAGCTTCACATGTCCAAGCGACCTGACAGCAGCCATTTTTGGACCTACAGAGAGTCACTATATAAGAGCACGTGTGACCAAGGTACAAAATGCATTTTCTCCAAAAGGAAATACCGCTGTACCAATTATCAAGGAACTTCATATGTCAGCCGACACAAAAGTTCAAAAGAACTTTACTGATGTAAGGCCTGAAACATTTAAAGTTCAAGCAAACTTAGAGACAAACCACCTATCAAAACTGGATATTCCAAAGCGACCGTTCTTACTGGCACAAACACCAGATAAGGATGTTAATAAGGCTGTCTACTTGTCTCTTACATCAGCGCTAGACAAAGGTCCAATTCGGATAGAAGTTGAGCCCGAGCTCATGCAAAGCGACCTCGGTCCAGCTGAATATAAAATTCAGTACTATGGAACAAGAAATGGGAGAGAGTCATGGCATGACCTCCCGCATGAAGACGAAACTGATGGCTTTATTATGAATGGCCTTATGAGCTTTATGGCTCCAAAGCGCATGTCGAAACTTACACGGTTTGGAACAGAGTCTTTCTGGATTCGTCTGGTTCCAATGATAAGTTTTAACAGTGTGGTCAATCAACAGGTTTATAACAGAAGCTTAAATATACGAATCAACTCAGTACAAATTAGACAAAAGGAAACGCTCACATCAGAGTACTATGCAGTCCCAGCCATCCAACCTTGGGCGTCAATCTTCTTATCGAGAAGCCCTGTTCTTGAAGCGGATGTTTGGGTCAATGAGCTTGGCATCATGAGTGATGAAGAGCTTTCTAAAACACTTGAAGAGAAGCCGGAAGTCATCTCGCTTGAAAACGACAAACGAGGCGAGCTTATAGGCATATGGAGAAAATGGAATCATGTGCTTAATTTCTCAGAAAACCTTCATCATGGTCGTATTTTTGTACTCGACCTTGAACATGGCATTATCACATTTGGAGACGGCAAGATCGGTCGCATACCACACAGTGACCTTTCAGAATATATCCGTGTTGACTACGCCCTTGGCGGCGGTACTATAGGCAATGTGCCTGCGGGCATGGTGACAAAAGCTGTAACAAGCATTCCATTTCTTGAACGGGTCTATAACGGAGGACCTATTTGGGGTGGACTTGGCACCGAGAGCACCAAGCATGCAGAAAAACGTGTCAGTGAACATATCAGGCACCGCGGTATGGCCCTCAGTCATAGGGACATTGAAGCCATTATCACTGCAGAAAACAGAGACATTCACGATGTAAAAGTAACGAGTTCAAAAGGTGAACTGAAGGTCTCGGTCTTACCAGATCAGTTCCCTTATCAAATCAGTCACTTTTATGAAATTCGTGAGAAAACAGAAGCCATTCTAAATGAATCCATATCCCTTATGGTGAGTTCTCAACAGAGAATATCCATTGAAGAACCCATTAAACTGGCTTTTAGTGTCAATATGGATGTCATGGTTGAATCTGCCGGTGACTATATCAAAGCACTGAGTCGCTGGAATGACCAACTGGAAAAGTACTTTAACCCACTAAGGGGCGGCGCAAAGAATAAGGGCTGGAAGATTGGAGCCTTACCAGAACACACATCTATACTTTCTGATTTAAAACATATGCTGGTTGGATCTGAGCAAATTGGAAGTGTCATGATCCAGATGCATATTATTGATGGCAGCAAACGTATACCCGTTAGAAATGGCGGACGCGTGGATTTATCTCATGCGATACCAGTTAACGGACAACATGACGTACGTATAAGAATTTCTAATTTGAAGTGATTGAGGTGATCACATTGTTAAATCCGCACCGTTTGGATGATCAAAATTTTGTAGACATAGTGAGTAGATCCAGAAGACTCATTCAGAAATATGCTGCGGACTGGACTAATGAGAATGCTTCCGATCCAGGCATTACAATTCTTGAGATGCTTGCTTGGCTCAAAGATAATATGCAGTATTACATGGATCAAAGTCATTTGATCTCACGTCAAGCTTACATGGAGCTCCTTGGCATTAGACCCATAGCTGCTAAGCCTGCATTTATGATTGCGAGGGCTGAATTTGTTGACGATGACGAGGTTGTCTTTGACACACTCCCTGCTGGATTCCCAGTTTGGGCAGATGACACCCGATTTGAACTTGAAAAACCTCTAAAGATTCAAAGGGCGTCCATTCAGTCGGTATACGCTTCTGACGAGGAATTTAAAGGTGCAATCCAAGACCTGATCAATGCTTTCGATAACAATGCAACAGCTTACCCGTTTGGAAAAACGCCTGAAGCGGGCAAAACCCTTTATATAGGACTGGATGATCTCACTCATGGCACAGTGACATTTTACCTTGACCTTCAAGCTGAGCCAGAAAACTTCAGAAATACTTGTGACTTTAACGACATTCAGTTTGCAAAGGGACAGTGGGAAATAGCAGTTACAGACACTGAGTATGTGGTTTGGGAAGAGCTTACAGTTATTCAAGACGAAAGCCACAACTTTATGGAAAGTGGCATTGTCCATTTAGAAGTGCCCGAAAGACTCAGCATCAGCACTTTCAATTTGCTAAAAGGTCACGAAGCCAATGTATGGATTCGGTACCGGCTTCTTGAATCTGAATATGACCGAGCACCCGTACTAAAAGGCATCACACTTAATGCAGTGAAAATCGTTCAGAAACACTCAGTTATTAAGTGTCACCACCTTATCGAACACACAGATGACCATCATACAGTCTCAATTGAAGAGTATGTGCCCGAAGGCGCAGATGCCCTACTAGAGATGAAAGTGAATGGCGTCTATAAAAAGATTGACGACAGCAATTATACGGTTGAACGATTTGTTAACGGCATCATGAACCTAGAACTGGGTGCTGAGTATGAATCCGTAGACCTTGCAAATCTACGTTTTGTCACAGCAGATCCAACGTGGGGTGGAATACGTCATTACGACGTTAAAGGACTACCTTATGAGGAAATTGAAACGATTTATAAAAACGCATTTATAGAATCTATGCGTATTGAAATCAGTGACGATTATTATAAGGACAAATGGGCCCCTTGGAATGTCGTTCAAAGCCTATGGAGTTCGTCATCAGATGACCCCCATATTCTATTTGATGCATCAAGCGGACATATTCACTTTGGAAATAATGAAATGGGCATGTTGCCTGATCCAAAAGAAAACGGCCTTAGAATCGTACAAGTGGATGTATCGGGTATGGATAAAGGGAATGGCACATATAACACACTGCTCATTGATGAAATTATGGGTGAAACGTTTAAGTTCGAAGCCATTACGAAAGCTGTTGGAGGTTACTCTCTTGAAACTGAAGAAGAAGCCTTTAACCGGTTCAAAAGAGATCTAAATCAACTTTCACGAATGATGTCGCGCTCAGATATTGAGGATATTATAAAACATACACCAGGACTAGCCATCCGAGACGTGTCTGTAATAGCGGGTGAACATGCCTATGACAACGGTCGAATTATTGTTTTACCTAAAAGCAATTTAAACATTTCTCACTTGAGCGAGCTTCAGTTGCCCGATATTTATAAACGGTCTATCGACGAACGTATTGCACAAACCAGACTGGTCACTGAAAACTGGAAAGTCTCCGGTCCTGACTATATAGGTATAAAAGTGAAATTGGAGATAATCAAAGACCCAGCGGTCGATGTCTCAAAGGAACATATACGCGAACTCGTATCAAGATTTATAGAGCCTGACGAAGGCCACTTGTTTGGTCGAAGGTTCTCAGCAGGAATTCTTAAAAGAAGAATTGAAAGCATCGGCGGTGTGATAAATGTCACAAGAGTATCCATTCGCACTGTAATGGGTTCCTATATGAAGGCCGACGGAGATGTGCAGCTTCCACAATCAGCTATTGGGTATTTAAATGACTTAGACATACAGATCTTAGATGATCAAGGGTGGTGATCCTTTGCAAAAGGACAAGCAATTTTTCAGCTTTAATAAACCGAGAGATTTTCTAAAATGCAGCCTGATAGATATGGTTGTAAACGAAGACGGATGTATGCTTGATAAAACAAAGTCTTCTAACAAAGGGACTATGATACTCAAGCCCTTAGATTCTTTTGAAAAAGGTATGGAGTGGGACAGAATTAAAATCACAGCCCAAGTCCCCAAAGAGTGTAAGATCACAGGTTACTTTGTCGCCAGTGAAGACGTGGAGCTTTATAAAGATATAAGAAATCCTATGGTTCATGAACTTGCAAAGATAGAGTTATTAAGCAAGCATAATCCTATCACTGTTCAAAATCCGTCTGATGCTCTTCTTCATACGCTAAGGGGAAGATACTTATTCGGTTGGTTGAGCATTTACGCTGCTGATGAATCCCCACAAATTAATAAGATCAGAGTTTATTATCCCAAGAAGAGCTTGATGGATTACCTACCAGAGGTTTACAGAAATTCAGAACATGCTGATTTTCTTCATAGATATTTATCCATCTATCAGTCCATACTTATGGATCTTGAAGAAGAGATCGATATAAGCCCGCTTCATTTACTGTCTAAAGTAGGCAGCGAAGAAGACGTTTGGTGGATGGCTGAAACACTTGGTCTGGAAAGTCCTGAAATTTGGGACTGCATTAAACTCAGGGACAGAGTATCTAAGGCTTTGGAACTCAGTCGAATGAGAGGAACACGGAAGAGTGTTGAAGAAATTAGTAAATTTATCACTGATATCGATTGTTTTATCATAGAACAGCATGATTTGGGTAGAAAGAAAGCAGATTCACATCTTAATCAACTCTACGACAAATTGTATGGGAGTCACCCCAATGACTTTAGTATATTGGTCCCCGGGGACGGCCTAGCTTCTGAGAGGAAATACAATCAGATGAAAAAAGCTCTAGACTCTGTAAAACCAGCGTATACTTCTGCAAGATTGGTTTCGCTGCAACCTTACTTGAGACTGGATCAACATGCATATATAGGTATTAACTCTTGTATAAACAAACCAGGGAATCTGGTGCTGGATAACCGTTCAGCCCTCCCTTATAACACCGTTTTGGTAGGTCGTGCTGAAAGGAAGATGCTTAATGAAGAATGATAAAATCTATCCATTTACACGGAACAGGTACTTCTATGGGAAACTCCTAACTGTCCGGGATTTCGAAATTGAACAGCGCTATTTTAATGATAAACGCCGTATGACGAATAGACTGGCTGTTGGTACAGGTATTTTATCTGGCCTTGATGTTGTTGCGGTTAATGATCGGACTATTTCTATTGATCCAGGTATCGCCATTGATAGTCTAGGTCGCGAAATAGTTGTGTCTCTACCTGCCATGCATATGCTTTCTGATATAGAAGGCTTTGATATGGAAAAGACACTTGATACGTATTACCTCTGTATGGCCTATGACGAGCTTCCTTCTGAAATGGTACATAGTGTGGCTCAAACCACAGAAGACGGTGAATACTCACGACTTAACGAAGCTTTTAGACTGACGCTTAAGACAGACTATAAATCAAATGTGGAACGTCTTAAGGAAAGACTCGTTCATTCTGTTTATAACTTATATGACGCAGACGAGCTTCGTGTAGATTTAATTGTTAATGATGTTATAAGCACACGTAAAGAGTTTCAAACAGAAATGGTTGTTCAAAGAAAAGCAGAAGGCATTCCATGTGAAGTGTCACTTTCTCTACAAGGCACTTATATTAATAACGGAAAACCAATTGCACTTCATTTTGAAGCGGATGATAAACTACCTCACGGTGAGTATACGGTTACACTTGATGTTGATACGTCTCAATTAAAACCAGTTGTTGATACATTAAAACTTGCAGGTGGAAGCTTTGATGTAAAAATCGGCGAGCGCGATATTGAACGTGCTATTGAACTCAGTCATCAGGTAGAGGTTATTGATCAAGATTTAAAACTCGCTATTCGTAAGAGATATTTTGAGCTTCCATTTGATGAAATTATGCAAGCGAGTGAAGATGATGTGATTTGCCTTGCTAAAATCAATCTGATTCCTGCAGGCGATACATATTTGATTGATAGTGTTCAGGAGCCAAGCGGGGAAGATTTTATTATTCCTCAGGCACTTGGATCAGTCCTACAGGATCTTGAAGGTCCCATGAACGTTGAAGAGGCTTCTGAGGAAGCGGGATATCAATTGGATATGGATGCACTCATGACAGAAGTTGGTCAGAGTATTAAAAAAGAACGTATCACGAATGTTAGAACGGGGATCTTCACATTCCCTGCGCCAGAAGGGCGAGTCCAAGAAAAAGCACTGTTCTCAGACGAGATTGTCCATGGACTTGGTCGAGGCGAAGGTTTCTTAACATTTGCAATAGAACACACACCTGACGTTGGCGATGAATTCGGCAGTGCAAGACAAGTCTTCTTTGGAGATTCTTCAGTCTTTGAAGACTCAGCATACGCCATAGATCAGCCTCAGTTGAACGTATCTGGAGTTCTATATCCAAATAAGGGAAGCTTTAGAATGGCTCTTTCAGGCGAACTGAAGTCCGTTACGCGCCCTGTTCGTATTCGTTGGCGTCTTGAGAAGATGGGGCCGGAAACTGATCAGCCTCTCGCAAGCGATGATCCCCTCAGAATAGATATTGTACCGAACCCAGGCCGTGTGTTGCCACGTCAAACACTTCTACTTGAAGCGAATGACAAAGACGGCGAACCAGCCATTTGCACTTGGACAATTGCAGAAGACGAGGGTGGTTCTATTGACGAAAACGGTCTTTATACGGCTCCTGCCAAGGAAGGTGTTTACACCGTAACTGCGGTGAGCGATAAAGGCTATAAGACAACGGGGTATATTGTTGTTGAGAATGACTAAGGTAATCTCAACTATTTAACAAGTAATTAAAATTTAGCCAGAAACAATCTAGCGATTAGTCGTATGATTGTTTTTGGCTTTTTTATTTGAGTAACACTTCTACACTGATCAATAAATGATCAAGTAATCTCTAATTAGATAGACGAAATAATAAACCTTTTTAGGTTTAAATTATATATATAAACGTATATAGGTTTAAAATTATTCAATAAACTTATATAGGTTTAAAGATTCATTTTGAACCTATAAAGGTTTAAAATTTGTTTTTGTGGTATAATATGGTTAACTTTAAACTCTGGAGGTGCTCTTTTGAATAACCTAGAAAAAAACATATTAATAAG
>Ga0209379_10002204_pt1 | contig 12036 bp, 11 predicted proteins | sample tdDd001_FD_187124 | JGI IMG/M metagenome (GOLD analysis project Ga0209379, IMG submission 187124) | Marine sediment microbial communities from the Atlantic coast under amendment with organic carbon and nitrate - tdDd00.1 (SPAdes)... | ecosystem: Environmental > Aquatic > Marine > Coastal >...
ATTTAATTGGCTACCACCAAGGCCACCAACCTGCAATAGCAGATAAATCTAAGATTGAGTTCGCAGCTGATTGAATAATATTGATTAATTCATTCATTTCATGAATCCTCTTGATAAATTTTACAAATTGTGTAATGCTTAAATTATATATACATCCATTTTAAGTATCACTTAAAAAAATCACTTTTACAATTTTTTATTGATTATTTTTCATACATTATCAAAATTATCAAGATAATGGAATCTTTATAGAAAAAACTGCTCCCGTATACTCTTTTTGATTATATTCAAAGTTATCATTTTTAACTTCCAAAGTCCCATTCATGTGTCTTACAATAATTTCTTGGGACATATATAAACCAAGCCCCGTTCCTTGTGATTTATGCTTTGTAGTAAAGTAAGGTTCAAATATTCTTTCAATTATTTCTTCTTTTATCCCACCAGCATTATCTTTTATTTCTATATATGCAAAATCTTCATCTTTATAGATATCTATAAAAATAAATCTATCATAATCAATAACTTCTAAAGCATCTTTTGCATTATTAAAAATATTAAGTAAAACTTGTAAAAGTTCTCTTTCATAACCTTGAATTTTTATATCATCAATATTTTCAATAACTTCTATATCTCTATTTTTTATTTGAGAAGCCAATAGTTTAAAACTCTTTTCAATAGAACCTTTTAGTTCAAAGAAAGTCTTCTCTTTATCTGGCTTAAAAAAGTCTCTAAAGTCTTCAATTGTATGAGATAAATGGTTTGCACTATTTATAATAGAATCAACTGATTCTTCTAAAAACTCATCCTTTAAATTATCCAACTCTTTTTGAAGTTTTATACCACTTGATGCAGTTGTTATTAAAGATAGAGGTTGTCTCCATTGGTGAGCAATATTTTCTATCATTTCACCCATTGCAGCAAGTTTAGATTTTTGTGCTAGTAGTTCATACTGTTTTTTATTTTCATCCATATGACCTTGAATGCTGTTTTTATACTTTTTAAATTTATCTTCAATAATACTTGAGATATAAAATGAAATTACTAGAAGAACTAAAGTAACAATAATCGAGATTATAAATACACTTTGTATATTTTGGTTATACCTCTTTGTTAAAACCTCTTCTTGCTGAGTAATTAAACTCTGAACATCATCTTTATAAAACCCCGTTCCAATAATCCAGTTCCATTGAGGAATAACTTTTACATAAGCAATTTTTTCTGCCTCTTTTTTTGTATAAGGGTTATAATTATGAATATAAGATATAAAACCTCCACCATTAAAGGCTTTTAATTTCATATCTGCATTTACTTCTTTTATGTTTTTTGCAGCATCAATTTCAAAAACAGTTTTCCCCAAAATCTCTTTATCTATATGGGATAAATATCTATCATCTTTATCTAATATAAATATATATCCATGTTTACCAAATTTAAACTTTTCAATTTGAGAGATTACCTTTTGTTGAATATCTTGTGCAAAATCCTCAACATATTCACCCGTTCCAATAAACCAATCAAACTCATATATATTTTTAACAAAACCAATTTTCTTGTACTGAGTTAAATCATCTTTAGCTTTTCTCCAATACCACTCTTGATATGATTCATCATTATCTTTTAATAAATCTAGTGATTCTCTAAGAACGTAGGTACCTTTTGAGTCTTTGTAATTTGATAAATCTTTCCCTTCAAGTCTAGGAAGTAAAGCATGTATTATATTTACAGCTTTTTTATCATAAACAAAAAAATAGCCCCTATTATTATTGAATCTAATATCTTTTATAGCTGCTTTTATAATAGCTGACAACTGCTCTTTAGTATGAGTATCTTTATACTTTTCATGTATATTTGTAATGATTTTATGAACTTCATGTACTCTTCCAATTAGTGAGTTTTTTAAAGCATTTTCAGTATCTTCTTGCTCTGAAACAATATAATCATATACATTATCCACTTGTTCTTTAATTTGTTGTTTTCTATCTGAGATAAATTTTTCTTGAGTAATTTTTTTGATTTTTTCTAAACTTGAGTTATTTTCAAAATATAAAAAAGTTGTGATTACTGCAGATAAAAATAGAATAAATATAGGTAATGCATATCTAATTACAAATAGTAGTTGTTTTTCATTTTTAAAATTCATATTTTACTTCTTGTGTAAATCTAATATATATTCTAGCACATTTAATAGTTATTTTTAATATAATTATTGTTTACTTTGTTCTTTAAATTTAAAGAATAAAAGCTTTTGCTATAATACGACAAATAAAGGAGATTTTATAATGATTAGTAAAGATTTACAAGAAGCTTTAATAGAGCAATTAAACAAAGAATATCACTCTGCATATATTTACCTTGGAATGAGCGCATATTGTTCAAAAGAAGGATTTAATGGTGCTGCGAACTGGTTTTTAATTCAATACCAAGAAGAAGTTGCACATGGAATGAAACTATTTAAATATTTAGAAGATCAAAATGTTCATATTCAACTTCCAGCAATTGAAAAAGTAAAAGTAGATTTCAAATCACTTTTAGATGTATTCAAAAAATCACTTGCTCACGAGCAATTTATGACTAAAAACTTAAATAATTTATCTGATTTAGCTATGAAAGATAAAGACCACGCAACATATAACTTATTACAATGGTATGTAACTGAGCAAGTAGAAGAAGAAGCTACAGTTTCTGCAATTATTGATCACATTAAATTAGTTGGTGATAATGGATATGGATTATACACTATTGATAAAGAGTTAGCTGGAAGATCTTTTGTAGACCCAACTAACGCTTAATAAATAAGAGGTTTTCCTCTTATTTATTCTTGAACTAAAAATTTACCTTCAGCTTTGTTCTTTTTGATTTTTTCATGATTTACAACTACCCCATGCATTGCTAAGTAGATACCATTTTGTGGCTTAGCACTTAAGAATCCCATAGCTTGTGAGAAGTTCATTGTTGCTTCAACCTCATCAATACTCATAGGAATCATAGCACCAGTAAAAACAATTCTTTTATTTGACACATATAATTCTAAAAATGCAGCTGTTAAATCCATAGTATCTGTACCATGAATAATTATAATATTTTCATTTTCAGTTTCGTTTACTGCATTTGCTATAACTTTTCTATCTTCATCATCAATATGTAAACTATCTTTAGAAACAATATTTTTAATCTCAAACTCTACATTATGACAACAAGCAGTGATTTTATTTAGTGCATTATTATCAGATGGAACTTCAAGTTGTCCTTTAATTGGATTATATCTTTTATTAAATGTCCCACCTGTATTGATAATAGTTATTTTCATTTTACTTGTCCTTTTTTATTAATAGTTGTTTACCATATTTTTTGGATGTAGTAATTCATCCAACTCTTCTTTTGTGAAAAGTTCTTGTTCTAGAATAATATCATATACTCTTTTATTTGTAGCTAGTGCCTCTTTTGCTAAAGCTGAACTCTTCTCATACCCTAAGATTGGATTTAAACAAGTTACTAGAGTAACAGAGTTTAAAATATTTTCCATACAAACATCTTCATTTGCAGTGATTCCTTTTACACACTTATCAGCTAATGTATAAAAAGATCTTCTCATCATATTAATAGAAGTAAATAGTTTATAAGCAACTAGAGGTTCAAATACATTTAGTTGTAACTGCCCACCCTCACAAGCAACAGAAATAGTAGCATCAGCTCCAATTACTTCAAAAGCTACTTGATTTACAACTTCTGGAATTACAGGATTTACTTTTCCTGGCATGATTGAAGAACCTGGTTGTAATGGAGGAAGATTAATCTCATTGAAACCAGCTCTAGGACCTGAACTAAGTAATCTTAAATCATTACAAATTTTAGAGATTTTAATAGCAACTCTTTTTAAAATACCAGAGATATGTACAAACGCACCAGTATCTTGTGTTGCTTCGATTAAATCCCCTGCACTTTCATAATCAATTCCAGTTACTTCTCTTAGATTATTGATTACTTTTTTTCTATATGCTTTTTTTGTATTAATACCTGTACCAATAGCAGTTGCTCCTAGATTTACCTCTTTTAGTAAAACTTGTGCATCTCTAAGTCTATAAATATCTTCATCAATCATAATTGAGTATGTTTTAAACTCTTGCCCTAAAGTCATAGGAACTGCATCTTGAAGCTGAGTTCTTCCCATTTTTAATACATCTTTAAATTCAATAGCCTTCTCATCAAATGCATCTCTTAAAAATCTAAGAGAGTCTTTTAGTTTATAGATTAACTCATATAGTGTAATTTTAATAGCTGTTGGGTAAACATCATTTGTTGATTGAGACATATTTACATGGTTATTTGGATGAACTACAGAGTAGTTACTTCTTTTTTCACCTAAAATCTCTAATGCTCTATTTGCAATTACTTCATTTGTATTCATATTTGTTGATGTTCCTGCTCCACCTTGGATTGGATCGACAATAAACTGATCATGAAACTTTCCATCAATTATTTCATTACAAGCTTGAATGATTGCATCTCTTTGTCTGTCATTTAAATCACCTAACTCAAAGTTTGTTAAAGCACAAGCTTTTTTAACCTTTGCAAGTGATTTTATAAAGTTTGGAAATAAAGAGATACTTGTTTTTGTAATATCAAAATTTTCTTTTGCTCTTAATGTTTGAATACCATAGTAGCTGTGAGCATAAATCTCTTTTTCTCCTAAGAAATCCTTTTCAATTCTAAAATTTTCTTCCATTATCTAACCTTCTAAATTATTCATAAAAGAATCATATAAAATTGAAGTATGTAAAAAGTGTGCTTTTTTAATCAATTTGAGCTAAAGTATAACCTTCTTGTGGAACATTTTTGATTACATTAATTGGCAACTTATGTCTAAGGTCTTTTATAAAGGATTTTAAGGCGTGTGTAGTCATCTCTTTATCCATCCAAAGCTCCTCTTCAATTTGAGAATAAGTTACAATAGAGTCTTTTCTATCATGTAACATTTGTAAGAAATCTTTCTCTCTTTTTCTTAAAAAAATCACTTCATTTCCTTTATAAAGCAATTCTCTTTTTTGTAAATCTAAAACTAAATCTTTACATAAGGAAATAGGCTTTTGCATTTTATTTAGATACTTCATAAGAGCTTCATTTAATTTCTTTAGATTCAGAGGTTTTAAAATAAAATGATTTACATTTAAATTAATTAAATCAAGTAAATACTCCTCATTAGAATAAGCAGTAAGCATAATAATAGTAGTGGTTTTATCCTCTTTTCTAATTCTTTTTACAAAATCTACTCCATTACAGTTTTTCATTTGTATATCAGATAGAATAATCTTAGGTTTGTAATCTTGATAGATTTCATAGGCTTCATCACCATCTCTTGCCTCATAAACCTCATCAAAATAGTACTGTAAAGTCTCAACGATTACTTTTCTAATACCATCTTCATCTTCCACACATAAAATTGGTACATTTTTTAGCTCTTTTAGTAGTTTATCATCCATCTTTTTATCCTGCCAATACTATTTTAAATACAGCACCCTCTTCGTCATTTTTAACACTAAGTTCACCACCCATATTTCGCTCAATAATAAGTTTTGAAATATAAAGTCCTAAACCAGTTCCCTTTGATGAATCTTTGGTACTAAAATAAGGATCAAAAATCAAATCAAAATTCTCTTCTTTGATTCCACCTGCATTATCTTTTACTTTTACTATACTTAATACACCCATTGAATCTATTGAAATAGTAATCTTTGGATTCTCAATATTTTTTTCAACCAAAATATCTCTAGCATTTGAAACAAGATTTAATATAACCTGCGAATATTCAGTTGGATAACCATGTATTTCTCTATCTTTTTTAACATCTAGTTCTAACTCAATTCCTCCATCATCTAAAGAAGCATTGATTAGATTTATAGCCTTTTTACAAGAGTCTAATACATAAAAATTCTCTTTTTTCTTATCAGGTTTATAGAAGTTTCTAAAATCATCAATAGTATTTGACATAAACTCAATCATCTTATCACTTCTTTCAATTGAGTTTAAAATATGCTCATCATTTACTTTTTTGAATCTAGTTGCAGTTTCTAACTCCATTAATATCCCAGAAAGCTCAGTTAATGGCTGTCTCCATTGATGGGCAATCATAGAGATCATAGAACCCATTCTTGCTAGTTTTGATTGTTGAAGTATGGCTTTATCTTTTCTTTTACCCTCTTCAATTCCCTCTTCAACTTTTTGTTCAAGATTTTTATTTAGACTTTGAAGTTTTTCTTCTTTTGATTGAACCTGCTCTTTATATTTTTTTACAACATCGCTAATTACAGTAACCATCAACATAGAAAAAAGTGCCATAAAGATAATAATAGCTGAAGTTAATACAACCATAAACTCTTTAAACTTCTCTTGTCTTTGTTCATGCAAAAGACGTTTTTCATTTTCAATAGTTAAAATTGATTTATCATCTGTATTACTTTTTAAAATATACATCTTTTTGTACTCTATTAAATCAGCTTCAAAATTCTCATTTGTTAGTTTTAGATAATAAGAAGTTGAAAAAAACGATACAAATAGTATAGTTAAAAAAGGAATCATAATAGTAAAAAAAGGAATACCCTCTTTATTAAACATTTTACACCCCATATAGATTTCTAAGGTTATAGTTACTAAGTTTTGGTAAAAACTAGCTGTAAAATGATTTTACAACTAGTTTTTTAGCTAATAGATTTGTAACATCTATTAGATTTTTTGTTTTATATTCAAGCTTTATTAGTGGTAACTCTGTACAAGCTAAAAATATATCTTTTGATTCTAACTCATCAATTATTTTTTTAAAGTCATTTACAACAAATGGTACATGTCCACCATCTTTTTTTACATTGTAAATTAACTCATGAACCATATTAAAATCTTTAGGAAGCTCAACATTAAATGATTCATATAATGGCTTAAATACAGAGAACTCTTTCATTTCTAAAACTGGAAGCGCACCAATAATAGAAACTTTATCCAAAGAGTTCTCTTCAATATAATCTTTAACCACATCAAGTGTAGATAAAAACTTATTTTTTAAACCAATCTCTTCTATTTTATTTTCATACACATTTAGTGTATTACATGCAATTACAAAATAATCCACATGTTCACAAATATCCTCAACAGCCTTTTTTAAAATCTGCCAAACCATATCATAATTCTTTTCAAGTTCCATAGAATGTCCAAGCTGTGGAACTGAAAGAATAGTTACATTAGGTGCATCTAAATCACCCTTGTATTTATCTTTTAAAATGGCTTTATTCTCTTCAAGAATTTTTTGCCATAAATCAACACCAGCTTCAGGACCTGAACCTGTGATAATTCCTATTTTCTTTCTCATATCAAAGAAGAAGTAAGAAATCTTACTTCTTTTCCTTAGGCTTTTTTGTCGTTAATATTATCAACGATCTCTTTCCAAGTATCTTGATCGATTTTAAACTCAGTATAATCGTTGTATCTTAATACTGGTTTTCTACCCTCTTTTAACTGTCTATCATAACCTTTGATAAGTCTAAGAACTGGTTTATATAACACTGCAATCACAATTAAGTTGATAACAGCTAGTAATCCCATAGATAAATCAGCAAATGAGAATACAGAACCTAAATCTTGGAATGACCCCCAAACAATTAAAGCAACACATAAAACTCTAAATGCATTAAATAAAGTGATATTACCTTTAGAGAAGAAGTTTAAACTATTCTCAGCTAAGTAGTAGTTATATAACATTGAAGAGAAACCAAATAAGAACAATGCAACTGTTACAAAGTACCCACCAAATGGTCCAATGTGTTCAACTAAAGCATTTTGAGTTAATAATACACCTTGTACACCTTCTGCACCTGGAGTATAAACACCTGATAAAAGAATAATAAATGCTGTACAAGAACATAAAATAATTGTATCAATAAATACAGAGAATGATTGAACAATACCTTGTTGAACAGGGTGAGCTACATAAGCAACTGCAGCTACGTTTGGAGCTGAACCAAGACCTGCCTCATTTGAAAACATACCTCTTTTTGCACCTTGTAAAATAACAGCACCAATACCACCACCAATTGCAGATGAAGGATTAAATGCTTCATTAACAATCATAGAGATTAAAGCAGGGATTTGCTCTAAGTTTAATGCAATTACAACAATAGCGATTAATAAATATCCAACAGCCATAACAGGAACAATTACTTCAGAGAATCTAGTAATTCTTTTAATACCACCAAAAATTGCTAAACCAAAGATTGATGTTACAAGAAGACCAGTAACCCAAGTAGGAACATCAAATGATGCTTGGAAAGATGTAGAAATAATAAATGATTGAGTAGCATTAAATGCAAAACCAAAAGTAATCACTAATAAAATAGAGATAATAATACCTAACCATCTTTGTCCTAATGCTTTAGTAACATAGTATGCCGGTCCACCTCTATATAAGTTTCCATCATTTGCATCTTTTTCTTTATATAATTGAGCAAGTGAACACTCAAAGAAACTTGTACTCATACCAATAAGACCAATTACCCACATCCAAAATACTGCACCTGGACCTCCAAGAGTAATAGCAACAGCAACACCAGCGATGTTTCCTCCACCAACTCTTCCTGCAACACTAAGCATTAAAGCCTGGAAAGAACTAATGTGTCCCTCTTTATCATGTACTGTATCTCTTAAAATATTAAACATTTTAAAGAAATATCTAAACTGTACAAACCTTGACGCAACTGTAAAAAATATTCCTAATGCTGGTAATAAATAGATTAAGATATTACCCCAAATAAGGTTATTTAAAAAGTCGTTAATTTCAGCTAACATATAATTTCTCCTTTCTAGTTAAAAGCAGTTTATCATTGCAAGGAGTGTTAAAAGTGTAGTTTATGTGTAAAAATAGAAGAAATACAAAGAAAAAATATCTTTTTCTCTGTATTATATTGAGATTATGCCTGTTTAAGAACTTTCTTTAACCACTTTTGAGCAGCTTTAACATCTTCAAATCTATGAGACTTAGCTACTTGATCTTTTCCTTCGTAAAATCTTACTCTAATACCATCTTCTACGTGGTCGATCTTTGTTCTAGTGATTTTTGATAAGTTAATGTAAACTCTTTCATTTAATTGAAAAAACATGGGCACCCTTTTTATTTTTTCGTTATTTTACCATAAAAAACAGAAAAAAGTAAAAAAAAATTTACTTATTATCATTTTTTATAAAACACTTCTACAAAACTCAATATCTGATATAATTATAAGATAAAGGATAAGAGATGATAGGGAAAATATTTGCTATTGGAATTATACTTATTATTCTATATGCTGCATACTATTTTGATATATCTAGTTACTTTGGATTTATGCTTTATCAATAGTAAAAGTATATCTTTACTTTTAAAATAAAATTCATTATAATAATTCTTTTAAGAAAAGGATTTATTATGGCTACGGTATCTAATTCTTACATGCAAAGAACTTTAATTGAGGAGATGAATTCTATAGTTTTAGAATTCTTTGAAGTTACTAAGGTATTTGTTTACAAGTATCATAAATATTTAGGGTATTTTTAATACCCTAAAAGTTATCTCTTTCCTACATTCTCCAAAGCTTCTTCCCACATAATTTTATAGTTATTCCTAGTTCTAACTGGTAAAGGTTTCCAAAAAAACTCTTCTTTGAAAAATGATTGATTATTTAAATATGAACTTTCAATCTGTTTTTTACTCATTATGTTTGCAGCTTTTAAATTTACAATCACACTTCCATACATTTCATGGATTCGTTTTTGAACTTCAGGACTAATCATAAAGTCTAATAGTAAATATGCAGCTTTTAGTTTGTCACCTGATAGACTTCTTGAAATAGCCATAGTATCAAGCCATACGGTTTGTCCCTCTTTGGGGTTTGCAACTTTCCATTTTTGACCATTTTTATTTGCTAGTGCAACACCAAACCAATAATCAGTTACATAAGATAATTCTTTCATATCTTCTACACTAGGTATTCCTGCCCAAAAAGGACCAGTATTTTCAACTAATCTATTAAGTTTACTTTTTATTTTTTGTAAATCTACATTACCTTTATGAATCTCATAACAATCCTCAGGATCATACCCCTCAGATAGAATCGTAATATATAAATTAGCTTCAAACTGCTCTTTTGTAATAGAGATTTTTCCTTTATTTTTTGGATCCCACAAAACATTCCAACTTTTGGGTTCTTTTACTTTTTGAGTATTATAAGCCAATCCATAAGAACCACCTAAAAGAGGTACAGAATACTTTTTACCCTCATGACTATCAAAAGGTACTGCAATTGCTGAACTAATTAGGTTTGCATAGTTTTTAAGTTTTGTAAAATCAATTGGCTGGAGTGTATGGATTAGTTTATTTCTATCCATTTTATAATAGTTATGTGTTGGTGTAACTACATCAGTTTTTCCTAAACGCACCATTTTAAATAACTGATCTGGAGAGGTTATATCTGGTTTTATAAAGATTAGATCAACATCCATTCCTTTGGATTTTGCATATTTTTTAAAATCTTGTGCAAAAGGAGAAATATATCCTTCCCATTCATGTACTTTTAGCTCTACTGCATATAAAAAAGAGCTATTAATAGTAAAAAATATTAGAAATAAAAATTTAATCTTTTTCATAACTCTTCCAAAATTACAATACAGTTATACAGTTTCTTCCACTCTCTTTTGATTTATAAAGCAGTTCATCTGCAATTTTATATACTTCATCAAAGTTCTCAATTTCTTGTGCGTAATTACAATACAATCCAACAGAAACTGTAATAAACTGACTTGCACTATTTTTTTCATGCTCTATAAATAGATTCTCGATACTAACTTTAATCATTTGAGCAAATAAAACAGCTTTCTCTTTTGTGTCAGCTTTATATAAAACCCCAAACTCTTCTCCACCAAGTCTAAAACAAAAATCATCAGCCCTATGAGTTTTCTCTTTTAGTGTTTTTGAAATACTTATTAGAACTTTGTCACCTTTTTGGTGACCATATGTATCATTATACTCTTTAAAATGATCAACATCCATTATTAAAAATACTATAAACTCATTTTTTCTTTTTGCACTATTTAAATACTTTTGAGATATTTCATTAAAGTGTCTTCTATTATAGATATTTGTTAAACCATCAGTAATAGATATCTCTTCTATTAACTTTTTATCTGTGATATCATGTCTAATTGAAGTATATCCAATAATTTGCTTTTTCTCATTGTAAGTTGGCGAAATAGTAGCCTTTATCCAATAAAAGCCTCCATCTTTTTTCTTGTTTTTTATCTCACCAGTCCAAGTCTTTCCACTTTTTATTGTATTCCAAAGATCTTCAAATAACTCATCTTTTGTATCTTCATGCCTTATTATTCTGTGATTTAATCCTAATATTTCATCTTTTGAATAACCACTAATATCACAAAATGCTTGAGATGCATAAGTGATATTTCCTTCTAAATCTGTAGAGGAAGTTAATACATTTTTATCAACTACTTCAATATACTCTTCAAGTTTTCTATTTATTCTATTAATAGAGTTGTTTTTTATTAGAACGATTATAATTACAAATAGAAATATCCCTAATACAAATAAAACCTTTGTATAATCTACACTCTCTTCATATTTAATAGAGATCCATTTGTTTAAAATATCTTGATTTTGTTTTACAGAAATTGAATTAATAAGCTTATTTAAAATACTATTCAATAAATATTCATCATTTCTTGATGCCATTTTAAAATCCCAAGAATCATCTAGTTTTCCTGCAATTTTTATCTCACCTACAAAATTCTCTTGAATTGTATAACCAATTGCGGGAAGTACACCTATAAATCCATATATTTCGCCATTTTTAACTTTTTCAAGTCCATCCTTTGAACCTTTTACTTTCGTAAGCTTTATAGAAGGATACATCTGTTTTAACTGTACAGCATAAGCAAAACCTTCAACAATAGCTAGTTTTTTATCTAAAATTGAAGAGATATTATTTACAAAGGGTTTATTGTTTGTAG
>Ga0209379_10002205_pt1 | contig 12035 bp, 13 predicted proteins | sample tdDd001_FD_187124 | JGI IMG/M metagenome (GOLD analysis project Ga0209379, IMG submission 187124) | Marine sediment microbial communities from the Atlantic coast under amendment with organic carbon and nitrate - tdDd00.1 (SPAdes)... | ecosystem: Environmental > Aquatic > Marine > Coastal >...
CCACCTGCAAAAGTAGGTGAAAGTTCAGTATCAATAAGTGATTTTCTAACTGCTAGGATACCACATGATCCAGGCCCTCCAAGAAGTTTATGGGGAGACATGAATATTGCATCGTACAGTTCACAAGGAATATTCATATATGGTGAACTTGCAGCTGCATCAAAACATACTAAAGCATCATGTTTTCTTAAAATCTTAGAGATTTTTTTGTATGGAGTAATAATACCCGTAACATTTGAAGCAATACAGAAAGAACCGATAATTTCTCTTCCTTTATTTTTCTTCAACAGTTTTTTTAGATGGTCTAAATCAATTAGACCTTCATCATTTAACTTTACTCTTTTGATTTCACAAAGTGCTTCTCTATAAGAAACTTCATTTGAGTGGTGTTCATAAGGTCCTACAATTACAAGTGGCATATCTTTTTTGTTGATTTTAATACCATATCTTTTTTTAGTTGCAGGAGGAATATAAACTCCCAATAACTCTTGAAGTCTTTTTATAGCAGCAGTTGTTCCACAACCACTTGGGATTACTGCAAAGTCTTCATCTAACTCTAAAGATTTTGCAATATTTTGTCTTGCTAATTCATAATAGTTACTAGTGATATCAGCATTAGATGACTCTCTTGAATGCGTATTTGCATAAGTCTCTAATACATCTCTAATTCTATTTTCAATTTGTCTAAAAGCAAGACCTGAAGCAGTGTAATCAAAATACTCTTTTTTGTTTTTTCCAATAGTGTTATATCTGATAAAATCTAATGTATTTGTATTTGTATCGAAAAAAGGTCTATAAATATTTCTAGTCATTAAGCTCTCATTTTAAATTAGTTGTTATTATTAACTATATAATTATACCTTATTAATCCTAATTTTTTATGAACATAAATAAATAATTAGAATGATATAATCTTTAAAATACATATAAAGTGAGAAAATGTTTAATATAGATGAACTTAGAGATACTTTTTACTATCGTAAAGATACTAATAGTATTGGTTATACATGTATTTTTGACTATGAAATACAAATGAAAAATTACATAAATAAGTTCAATAAAAATTTGTGTAATTTAAGTTCAGATATTTATGAAGCTTATACTGATAATCTTCATATTACACTAATTGGATTAAATGATAATTTGTTTTTTTATACAAAAAATATTTTTGATAAATTGGAAAAATCTATTAGTTTAACAGTAGTTAATTATACACTTATCCTAGAAGAAAATGGATTAGTTGTTTTGGAGTTAGCTCTAGATGAAGAATCTGAAAAAACTTTAATAAAATTTAGACAAAGTTTAGAATCTTATGGAATTAAATATAAACATCAAAATAATATAAAAAAACTACATAGTGTTATAGGTTTATTTAATTATGAAAAATTAAATACTTTATCATTAGATAGTAGAAATAGTTTGTTTAAAAAAACTAAAGAATGTATAGATACTACAACTTTATTTAAAGAGAATATTACGCTTAAAAATAAAAAAGTTGTTAGATTTGAAAATAAAGAGCTGAAAAATGCTCAGCAAGTTGATATAAATTATTTTAGTAGTAATAAAGATAAGGAATAAAGACAAAGTTAAAAAACTTGTCTTTATTTTTTAAGAGAAGGGGTTTAGGTCTATTTTTTCTAAATCTTTTGCAAACTCATTTGCACTTTTTGTTTTTGCATCTAAAACAATAATATTACCTTTATGAGTAACTTTGATTTTTGATGCTTCATACTTTTCTAATAAAGAGGCTAGCTTTTCTAATCCAGTTGAACCAATATTGTTGTTTCTTACGATACAACCAATATAGCTTTCACCCTCTATTTTACTCTCATTGATTCCCAGTCTGGGTTGTTTTCCTACAGTTTCATCCTCTTCTAAGTCATCAGTTTTAATTCTAAATGAAACAGAAGAGTCTAAAATATCGAAGAATTTCATATATCCCCATGAACCTACTAAGTATTCAAAAGTACTCTCTTCAATATCATCTCTATTTCCAAAATCTTTATAGATTTTAGCAATAGTTCTTGCAGTATTAACTACTTGAGATGGAGTAACAAAACCTAAATGCTCACCAATTACTTTAATAGAGAATAGAATCTTCCCTTTTTCATTTTTGTGTGCATTAAAGCTTACTTCTGGTGTATAACCTAAAGCACAACCTTCAGCATAACCACTAATTGCAATTTGAAGTTTGTTTGGTAGGTTTGAGAAGTTTTTATTTCCAATAAAAGCAGTGTTTAGTTTTTGTGCTAATTCGCTAACATCTGCAATTTGTGTTGAATCAATTCCATTTACTGGACAAGTAATAACACTTCTTACGTTATGACCTGATTCAAAAATAGTACTTAGATTTACATTGTGTAGAAGATTAAAAATATGTGGCAAATCATGGATTTTTAAGTTCTTTAATTCTACTTTTTGTTCATCTGAAATATTTAGACTATTTTTTGCATACTCTTTTGAAATTAGTGATAGAGTTTTGATTTGCTCAAGTGTTAGTTGACCTAAAGGAAGAGGGATTTTTAACTCAAATAGGTCTTTACTTCCCTCTTGTGGATGAATTCCATACCATTTAAATCTGATTAGGTCTTCATCACTTACTCTTTCACCTAAAACAGCATAGATATAGATGTCACTTAAGACATCTAATCCATCCTTATCTTTCTTGATTTGTTCTATGTTAAGAGTTAAATTTTTTGACATTAGATAGCCTTACAATTCCACTCTGGGTAATTCTTTCTAATGAAAGCATTTAATTCTTTTTCTGCTTGAGTATACTCTTTTGTCTCTTCTTCAAGTTTTGCAAAACCTTCCACAGAAGATACAATCATACCAGCACCAACAGTAGCATTAGTATATTTATCAATAATGATAAAACTTCCAGTATATCTGTTTTCGTGGTATGGGTCTACTGCAATCTCTCTATCTAAAGATAAAGTAACTTTTGCAATATCATTTAACTCTAAAGTTTGGGCATTTACTTCTTCAAATGTATTAATGTTCTTTTTGAACTCAATAGCATTAAATGCACCATTTAATACAGAAGTTGCTCTTTTAATTACATAGTTTTGGTTTAGAGTTAATGGTTGCTCATCCATCCATACTACCATTGCTGATAAGTGGTTAGATACTTTAGGAATATCATTAGATTTTACAATCATATCCCCTCTTGAAATATCAATCTCATCTTCAAGTGTAATTGTTGTTGCCATTGGAGCAAATGCAGTTTGAATAGTTTCAACTTCTTCATCTTTTCCAATTGGTCTTAAATCTTTGATGTCATTTGACACAATAGATTTAACTTTAGATGTTTTTCTTGAAGGTAATACTGTAATCTCATCACCAACACTAATAGAACCACTTGCAATTGTTCCAGAGAATCCTCTAAAGTTTAAGTGTGGTCTTACAACATACTGAACTGGTAATCTAAACGAGTTAGACTCTTTTTTGTGAATTTCAATAGTATCTAATAATTCCATTAGTGGCTTATCTGTATACCAAGGTGATTTTTCTGAGTTAGTTAAGATATTATCTCCATCTAATGCAGAAATAGGAATAAATTGAATATTTAAATCTTCATTGTGTGGAAGATATTCAATAATCTCATTGTAATCTTTCTTGATATTCTCAAATACTTCTTCAGAGAAATCAACTAAGTCCATCTTATTAATAGCAACGATTAGGTTTTTAATACCTAATAATGATGCAATATAAGAGTGTCTTTTAGTTTGTGTTAAAATTCCTTGTCTAGCATCAATTAAGATAATAGCAACGTCTGCTGTTGAAGCTCCTGTTGCCATGTTTCTTGTGTATTGCTCGTGACCTGGAGTATCTGCAATAATGAACTTTCTTTTTTCAGTTGAGAAGAATCTATAAGCAACATCAATAGTAATACCTTGTTCTCTCTCAGATGCTAAACCATCAACTAATAAAGCTAAGTCAATCTTCTCACCAGTTGTTCCAACTTTTTTACTATCTTTTTCAATAGCAGCTAATTGGTCTTCAAAAATCATTTTTGAATCGTATAAAAGTCTTCCAATTAAAGTTGATTTACCGTCATCAACTGATCCACAAGTAATGAATCTTAGAATCTCTTTGTTTTCGTGTTCTTTTAAATATTTTTCAATATTTTGTGAAATTAAATCTGATTGATGTGCCATTTTAGAAATACCCTTCTTGTTTCTTTTTCTCCATTGATGCGTCACCATCACTATCTATTAGTCTACCTTGTCTCTCTGATGTTGTACAAGTTAACATCTCTTGAATAATCTCTGGTAAAGTAGTTGCTTCTGATTCAACTGCTCCAGTTAATGGATAACATCCAAGAGTTCTAAATCTTACTTTTTCTTTTTTAGAAGTTGCTCTTAATTCTTCAGGAACTCTATCATCATCTACCATGATTTTTGTACCCATGTACTCTACTACTTCTCTTTCTTTTGAGAAGTATAAATCAGGAATTGGAATACCTTCTAAATAGATATATTGCCAAATATCAAGCTCTGTCCAGTTAGACAGTGGGAATACTCTAATAGATTCACCTTGTGTGTGTTTACCGTTGTAGATATTCCATAACTCTGGTCTTTGGTTTTTTGGATCCCATCTATGGTTCTTATCTCTAAATGAATAGATTCTCTCTTTTGCTCTAGATTTTTCTTCGTCTCTTCTTGCTCCACCAAATACAGCATCAAACTTTTGGATGTTTAATGCGTTCTTTAAACCTTCAGTTTTCATTACATCTGTATGTAAAGCAGAACCGTGTTCAAACGGAGAGATATCCATCTCTAAACCTTTAGGGTTAGAGTAAACGATTAACTCCATTCCTACTTCTTTAGCTCTTCTATCTCTGAACTCAATCATCTCTTTAAACTTCCACGTTGTATCTACGTGCATTAAAGGTAATGGAGGTGGTGCAGGGTAGAATGCTTTTTGTAAAAGGTGTAACATTACAGAAGAATCTTTACCTACTGAGTAAAGCATACCAGGGTTAGAAAACTCTGCTACAACCTCTTTCATAATGTGCATAGACTCAGCTTCAAGCTGTTTTAGATGCGTTAATCTTTCTTGACTAATTTCCATTTTATTCCTTTATTTTTTGTGTAAACCACACTCTTTATGTTCTGGGTTTTCCCACCACCATCTTCCAGCTCTGATATCTTCACCGTCCTTAACGGCTCTAGTACAGGGTGCACATCCAATACTTGGGAAGCCTTGGTCATGCAGCTTGTTATATGGAACTTTGTTTTCTTTGATGTAATTCCATACATCATCTTGGCTCCAATTAATAATTGGATTTACTTTGATAACGTCAAAGTTAGCATCGTATTCAACTAAAGGCATTTCAGTTCTAGTTACACTCTGACTTGCTCTAAGTCCTGTAACCCAAATATCTAATCCTTTAAGTGCTCTTTGTAAAGGTTCGATTTTTCGAACAAAACAACAATTTTTTCTTTTGTCGATACTTTCATAATGACCATTTACCCCTTGAGTTTTATATAACTCTTGAACATTTTGTTCATTAGGAAAATACACATCGATTTTGATGTTGTACTTTAAGTTTGTAGCATCCATAACATCGTAAGTTTCAGGATGTAATCTACCCGTATCAAGAGTGAATATTCTCGCTTCTTTGTCTGCTTTTAACATGATGTCTGTTAAAGTTTGATCTTCAGCTGCTAAGCTTGAGCTTAGAGCAACTCCATCTTTGTAGTTTTCTAAAAAGAAAGCTACAATCTCTTGTGCCGATTTGTTTTGTAAATCTTCGTTAAGTTTTTGTGCTAATTTCTCTTTGTTCATATATCTTTGCCTAAATTTGGTAATCGTTTTCTGGTTGTTTAACTCTTCCTAATGGAATCTTGTTCCATGCTCTTTCGTGGAAGTAGTATAAAATCATCTTTGTTACTAACTCAATTGAACCAATTGATGCTGCCATTCCTAAGCTTCCAGTAATAAAATATGAGATAATGATTGTATCAAGAGTACCTAAAGCCCGCCAAGATATAGTCTTAACTACCGATCTGTAAGGTTTTTCATGCATATTAAATATCCCTCATATAAAAGGCTATATGAGGATGAAGAGTTTTACTCTTCATCGTAGTCATATAGTCCAGAGCTTAAGTATCTCTCACCAGTATCACATAAAATAGTTACAATTGTTTTACCTTTGTTTTCAGGTCTTTGAGCAACTAAATCTGCAATGTGTGCGTTTGCACCAGCTGAAATACCAACTAGTAATCCCTCAGTTTGAGCTAATTTTCTTGAGCTCTCAATTGCAGTTTCATTTGCAACTGTGATTACTTCATCATAAACACCAGTATTTAAAACATCTGGAACGAATCCCGCACCAATACCTTGAATCTTGTGTGGTCCTGGTTTACCACCAGATAATACAGGAGAAGCTTCTGGCTCAACTGCAATTACTTGAATATCAGGGTTGTGTTGTTTTAATACTTCACCAACACCAGTAATAGTTCCACCTGTACCAATTGCTGCAACTAAGATGTCAATTTTTCCATCTGTATCTCTTAAGATCTCTTGCGCAGTTGTTTTTCTGTGAATCTCTGGGTTAGCACCATTTGCGAACTGTTGTGGGATGAAAGAGTTTTCTGTTTGCTCAGCTAATTCAGAAGCTTTGTCAATTGCACCTTTCATTCCTTTTTCAGGCTCAGTTAATACTAAGTCTGCACCTAAAGCTTTTAGAAGTCTTCTTCTTTCAATACTCATTGAAGAAGGCATAGTAAGAACTAATTTGATTCCTAAAGCAGCACAAACACCAGCTAAAGCAATACCAGTGTTACCTGATGTTGGCTCAATTACTGTAGTTTCTTTGTTGATTAAACCAGCTTCTAAAGCAGCGTTAATCATGTTTGTACCAATTCTATCTTTTACAGAGTGAGATGGGTTCATGAATTCACACTTACCTAATACTGTTGCACCACTTCTTTCACTTGCACCTTGTAATTTTACTAAAGGTGTATTACCAATTAATTCTGTTAAATTTTCTGCGTACTTCATTTTTAGCTTCCTTTCTTATATGCTATAGTGTAAATATTCGTTGTATTTGTCTTGATATTCATCTAGCTGTGCTAGAGTCACATCAAATATTTTTTTCATGCTTTGCTTTGAATCATCAAAAAATATATTTAAGATTGGATTCTCAGCTTTAACATCAATCACTTTTATATCATCTTCCAAAGCGATTAAAATATCTACTACTTTAATCTCTTCTGGCGTGTGAGCTAGGATATAACCACCCTTAGCACCTCTGATACTTTTAACTAGCTCCGCTCTTCTTAACTTACTTAGAAGTTGTTCTAAGTAGTTTTGAGGAATGTTTGCATTCGAAGATATCTCCTTGATTTGCATGGGAGTATCTTTTTGATGTTTGCTTAGTTCGTACATGGCTGTTAAACCATATACACCTTTTGTTGATATTAACGGCATGTTAACTTCTTATTTTAGTTTAAAGCTTGATTTAAATCTTCGATTAAATCAGCTGGGTTCTCTAATCCAATAGATAATCTTACTGTTGTTGGGTTGATACCAGCTTCAGCTAACTCTTCTGCGTTCATTTGCGAGTGAGTAGTTGATGCAGGGTGTACGATTAATGATTTTGAATCACCAATGTTTACAACAACGCTAAATAATTTTGCGCTATCAATTACTGCTTTTGCAGCTTCATAAGAATCAACCTCAAATGAGATTAGACCAGATGCCTTCCCATCTTTAAAGTATTTTTGTGCTTTATCATAATCAGGGTTAGACTCTAATCCTGGGTAGTTAACACTGTTTACTTTTGGATGTGTCTCAAGGAATTTAGCCACTTCTAAAGCATTATCAGAGTGTTTATCAACTCTTAGACCTAATGTCTCAATAGTTTGTAATAACAACCAAGAGTTATGTGGTGATTGAGAAGCACCGATATCTCTTAATAATGCTAATCTAACTCTTAATGTGAAGTTTGGTAGTGGTACATCTGTGTACACTAAACCGTGGTAACTCTCATCAGGAGTAGTAAAGTGGTAATATCTTTCATTGTTTTCTTTGAAGAAATCAGCTAAACCGTCTCTTTCAACAATAATTCCACCAATTGTAGTTCCTTGAGTGAACAACTACATCAACTCCCCATTTGATTGGGTTGAATAGTGCTGCACTTGCAACAGTGTTATCACAAATAGTTAAAACTCCATTTCTTTTTGCAATTTCAACAATCTTTTCCACATCTGCGATTGCAATTTGTGGGTTTGATAAAGACTCAAAGAAAATCGCTTTTGTTTTATCATCGATTTGCTCTTCTAAATCAGAAGCATCTTCACTTTTAAATACTTTAGCAGTGATTCCAAATCTTTTAATAGTGTGTGTTAATAAAGTAACAGCTCCACCATATAACTTATCAGAGATTAAAATATTATCTCCCGCTTCAGCAACATTAGCAATCGCATAGAAAATTGCAGATTGTCCTGATGCCACACAAATAGCTGCAGCTCCACCTTCTAGTTGAGCGAATCTTTGCTCTAACACATCTGTTGTTGGGTTTGTCAATCTTGAATAGATTGGACCTAACTCTTTAAGGGCAAATAAGTTTGCCGCATGTTCAGAATCTCTAAAAGCATATGCAGTTGTTTGAGCAATTGGCACGGCCATAGAGCCATAACCTTCTTTTTTGTTATATCCTCCATGTACTGCAATTGTTTCGTTATGCATTTTATTTCCTTTTGTTTTTGAATTTGTATGTTGAAATTATAGAACATTTTAAAATTAATGTCAAGTGATTTAATTATGATTAATTCAATATTCTATACTAAATCGCTCATATTTAGCACTTTTTGACCTAATTTTAGGTTAACCTTAGTAGTTTTATCAAGATTTATAACTACCATTTTATGGTACCTATAGTTATTTTAGTACAAAAAAGTGTAATCTTGATAAAAAATCTTTAGAAAATTTGTAAATTTTTCAAAAAAGAGTAAAAAATAGACCAAAAAAGATAAGTTGATTAGATTACTATGGATTAAAATGAGGATTTTTAGACTAAAAATAGCTATAATATTACTAGCAAAAAGGTTGGAAATGATGAAGAATAACATATTAGAAAATATTATACTAGATAAATCTAGTGAAGAGTTTATGGATCTAATCTCTACTAAAAAAGTAAGGATTGAAAGAATAGTATCAAATGGACAAACAAGTGAAGAAAACTTTTGGTATGACCAAGATGAAAATGAGTTTGTTATAGTTCTAGAAGGAAATGCAGTTCTTGAAATAGAAGAAGAAGGTGAAATAAAAACAGTTGAACTAAATAAAAATGACTATATAAATATAAAAGCCCACACTAAACATAGAGTAGCATATACAGATACTTCAAAACCTACAGTTTGGCTTGCTGTGTTTTACTAAAAGAATCTAACATCTTATATAAAGTATAATTGCATTAATTAATAAAATAGGAAAATATTTGAAAATAGCTATTATTGGAGCAGGTGCTGCAGGACTTATGGCAGCAATTACTGCTAAGAGATTAAATAAGAATTTAAAAATAGATATATTTGATATAAACAAAGCAATTGGGAAAAAGATCCTAGCTTCTGGAAATGGAAGATGTAACATCTCTAATTCACAAATAACTTCAAAAAACTATATAGGAGAAAACCCAGAGTTTGTAAATGATGCACTTAAACAGTTTTCATTTAAAGACTTTGAGAGATTTTGTAAAAGTATAGGATTACTACTAGATATAAAAGAGACTTGCAAAGTATATCCACTATCAAATGAAGCAAAATCAGTAACGAACTTACTTGAAAGTACTATCAATGCTTTAGATATAAAGCTGATACTTGATACTAAAGTAACTGATATTCAAAAAGAGGGTGAAAGTTTTACAATTCACTCAAATGAAAAGACATTTACTAACTATGATAAAGTAGTAGTAAGTTGTGGTCTTGGAGCTGCTCCTCAACTAAATGCAACTGAAATGGGTATGGACTTTGCACAGAAGTTTGGGCACTCGTCAAACCTAACATATCCATCACTTGTAGGACTTCATACAAACTATGAGCAACCAAGTAGAATCCAAGGGGTAAAAAAAGAAGCTCATGTATCTTTATATATAGATGGAAATAAAGAAGCAGAAATAAGCGGAGATGTACTGTTTACAAAGTATGGAGTATCAGGTTTTGCAATCTTAGATATCTCACAATATGCAGTATATCCATTATCTTTATATCAAGATGTTCAAATAGCTATAAACCTATTCCCAAATTTAAATAGAAATGAACTGCTAGGGATGGTAGAGAGTCTTTTCAAATCCCTACCAAATGAAAAAGCTCTAATGCTTCTAACAGGACTTGTATCAAATAAACTTGCTCCCGTAATTCTAGAGGGTGCAAAAATAGACAAAGAAGCAAAGGCTTCAGAAGTAAACGCAAAACAAATAAGAAGCATAATCAACAACCTAATAAACTGGAGATTCAAAGTAACAGATACTCAAGGCTTCAAACACGCTGAAGCAAGTGGTGGAGGTGTAAGAACAGATGAGGTGGACTCAAAGACTTACGAGAGTAAAAAATGCAAAGGTTTATACTTCGCAGGAGAAGTACTAGATATCGTAGGAAATAGAGGTGGGTTTAACTTACATTTTGCGTGGGCGAGTGGGTATTTAGCTGGGAAAACTATAAGTAAATAAAGTATAAAGGGAATTCTATGAGCTTTTCAATAAATAAAGTGCAACTGCTTTATAAAAATAAGGAAGTAGGATATTTATATAGTAAGGTTTATAATAATGGAATGAACTTAGGAAGAATATATTTTAGTGAGTCAAAATGTAAATATTATTCTTTAGTTGAATATAGTAAAGATTTCTTCGATAATTTAATGAGAGAAGATTTTGTTGATGATATTTATATATCTTTTTATAGTCCAGATACTAACCAAAGTACTATTTGTGACGTTTGGAAAAAAGATGGAAAAGTATTTATTGTGACAGATAGAGTAATTTATTTATCTGATTGGGATGAATATTTTTCTTTGAAAAAGTTTATGAATGAATTTCCAGAGTATGTAAAAAATAGTAGTAGTTTTGGATTTTCATATGGAGAATATGATTTTACAGTTAGTACATTACTTGAAGTTAATCCAAAAGAGAAGCTTTTTGATAAATATACTGAATGTAAAACTTTATATAAAACTAAATTTAAAGAGTTTATTAATTTAAATAATATTGAAAGTAGTATTTCTTTTTCACCTGAGCATTTAATAGCAGGAAGTTCTATTCTTCAATATTTTGGAAAACTACTTCAAGAAAAATATCCAAATGAAAAAGTAAGTGTTTCTATTAAGCAAGAAGATTTAAAAGTTACAATGATCGTCGAAACTCCTGAAGGTAAAAAGGAAGAAATAGAAGAGTATTTAAACAGATATGGAATGGTTGTAATGAACCAACTTCCTCCTGAAGAATTTGCATCTAATCCTATTCAATTAGTAGAACTAAAACAAGAGTTAAGAGATGCTCAAAATAAAATAGCTTTTCAACAAGAACTTTTAGCTTTAAAAGATGATAGTTATAAAAACAGAATATTATCTTTAGAAGATGAGGTAAAATTTTTAAGAGAAGAGTTTTCTGCAATTAGAAAAAGTAATGATGAAAGTATTAAAACTCTTTTATCTTCACTTTTAACAAAAGATAAATTAATAGAAAAACTTACTAATGCAATTGATAACAAAAATAAAGAAGAGTCAAAACAACTTATTACAGAATTAAAAGAGAAAGATTCAAAAGGTTATACCTCTTTAAAAGAACATATAGATAATGTAGTTGTTGGAAATTTACAAAATACACCATCATGGATAGACTTTTTAAGTAAAGTAATTTAAGGCATTTAGCTTCCATACTTTTTCTTTTTAGTAAAGAAAAAGTAGCAAAAAGAAAAGCGTATCGAAAATTGCATTTTTAGGGATTTGTTTCAATCGTCAGTAAAATTGTAAAACTCGTCTCGTACCTCACCTCAAACAGTTACAATTTTTTAACCTTCCTCAATCAAAAA
>Ga0209379_10002208_pt1 | contig 12018 bp, 10 predicted proteins | sample tdDd001_FD_187124 | JGI IMG/M metagenome (GOLD analysis project Ga0209379, IMG submission 187124) | Marine sediment microbial communities from the Atlantic coast under amendment with organic carbon and nitrate - tdDd00.1 (SPAdes)... | ecosystem: Environmental > Aquatic > Marine > Coastal >...
AAACAATAGGATGAGGCTGCAGGATCGCACATTCGTTCGGCGAAGCACAGGAAAAGGTGCGGGTTGCGGGTTGCGGGTTATGTTTTGGCCCTAGCTAAAAACGGTCAGTGCTTTTTCGCTGTTTTCTTGTCCCGTAACCTTTAGGACAAAGTCCGCCCTGTTACCTGCCACCCATAAAAAAGGCCCCTTTCGGAGCCTTTTAAGTTTACTGTTTGCTAAGCCATTACTTCGCCATGGTACCGTGAACGTTGTTCATGTACTTGAAGAAATCGCTCTTTGGATCCAGTACTAGCATGTCGTTCTTGCTGCTAAACGATTTCTCGTAAGCGTTAAGCGAGCGTAAGAAACCGAAGAACTCAGGGTCTTTGTTGAATGCAGCTGAATAGATAGAGGCTGCTTTCGCGTCGGCATCACCGCGTGTTACTCGTGCGGTTTTATCTGCTTCTGCTAATACAGTGGCTACTTCTAGCTCAGCTTGAGCACGAATAACTTCTGCTTTCTCACGACCTTGTGAACGGTGTTTACGAGCAACAGACTCACGCTCTGCACGCATACGCTTGTAGATAGAGTCACTGATGTTGTCTGGTAAGTTGATTTTCTTCATTCGGAAATCAACCATACGCACACCTAAGTCGTCCATTGCACTAACGCGAGTTTGAGTAAGAACATTGGCCATGATCTCATCACGCTCACCGTCAATTTCTAACGCGTCTTTTGCCGCTTCAGTAGTCACTTCTTCGCTATCAACGGATTCAGGTAGTACATCCTTATTGCGCGGACCAGAGACGATCTCTTTGATTTCACGCGAACCGATTTCAGAACGCAGAACGTCGGTCACTTTACGCTCTAGAAGCGCTTGAGCCGTTAGTACATCACCGCCGCCCGTTGCCAGATAGAACTGACCAAAGTCTTCAATACGCCATTTTACGTACGAATCGATGATCACGTCTTTTTTCTCTGACGTTACGAAACGGTCTGAGCGACCATCCATGGTTTGGATACGCGCATCAAGACGATTGACGCGATCAAACATAGGTAGCTTGAAATGCACACCAGGTTCATAGATGCGCGCAATCTCGTTGTTGTCTTTCAGTACTCGACCAAAACGAATTACGATGCCGCGCTCACCTTCCGGTATAACGAATAACGACATTAGCATCAATGCTAGCGCAACCACCAATACAGGGATCATTAACTTACGCATGATTAGTATCTCCCTTGACGTGAGCTAGTAGAACGTGAATCTGAAGTTGAAGACGAGCCAGTCGCGCCTGATTCCAACTCAATTTGGTCGTAAGCTGAAGTTGCCTTCGTTTTACGCTCGGTTTGAGTGGCTGCCTGTCCTACAATTTTGTCGATTGGTAGGTATAGCAGGTTGCCGCTCGACTCAGAGTCAATCAGTACTTTTGAAGTATTCGAGTAAACTTCTTGCATTGTATCAATGTAGAGACGATTACGAGTTACTTCTGGTGCTGCTTGATATTCAGGCAGTAGCTTCTCAAATTGAGCCACTTCACCCAATGCGCCATTTACGGTACGTTCAGAGTAACCGAGTGCTTCTTTCTTCAAACGTTCTGCACGACCCGTTGCTTTTGGCAAAATGTCATTGCGGTATGCTTCGGCTTCACGTTCAAAACGCTCTTCATCTTCTCGCGCTGCAATTGCATCATCAAATGCATCTTTTACTTGCTCAGGCGGACGAGCCGACTGGAAGTTAACGTCGACAATCATCAAACCCATGTCGTAGTTGTCGATGATTTGATTTAACGTTTCTTGAGTGCTTTGACGAATTTGTTGACGACCACTGGTCAAGATACTATCCATCAATGAGTCACCAATAACGGCACGCAATGCTGAGTCTGTTGCTTGACGCAAACTGTCATCAGCGTTAGTGACGCGATACAAGTATTTGTATGGGTCTGAAACGCGGTATTGAACCCCCATCTCAACCGTCACAACGTTTTCGTCTTTAGTTAACATAGTGCCAGAAGCACGCAACGAACGAATCGCTTGGACGTTTACGGTTTGGTATTCATCGATAAAGTATGGGTGCCAGTTAAGGCCCGGCGCTTCAATGCGATCAAACTTACCTAAACGTAAAACTACACCGCGCTCGGCTTCGCCTACGGTATAGAAACCCGCGAACACCCAGATTGCGATAGCGACAACTGCGATTAATCCAACACCGACAGCGCCACCGCCACCGATAGAAGGGCCTCCGCCGCCTCGCTTACCAAACTTTCCACCCAGCTTTTGGCTCAGTTTATTAAACACTTCGTCCAAATCTGGCGGTCCTTGATCACGGCCACCACGATTATTGTTGTTACCCCAAGGGTCTTTATCGCGGCCATCATTGCCGTTGTTGTTACCAGGCTCATTCCACGCCATTAGAAAGCTCCATCATTTATATGACGTTATACTGTAGCAGTCATTTAAGTAACTATAAAGTCACGCAAAACTGCCCCTTCTCTTTTTTCTAGTCTAGACCAATCGACTTGCTGCATCCGAATATCGATCAATAAGTTACCATCTTGATCATATTCTTCCTGTTGAATACTCTTCATTTGGAAGAAAGTACTACGAAAACGCCCTTGAAACTGTGGCGGAATTCGCAAACGATGCTTAACCATCTGACTTGCAAGACGCTTGGTCAGAGCCTCAAAGAGTAACTCAAGGCCTAGCCCTTCCATTGCCGACACCCAAACACGTTGAGGAACGCCTTCCTCATCATATTCAATGCGTGGCTTCTGGCCTTCAATAATGTCAATTTTGTTCATGACAATAAGGTGTGGGACTTCATCGGCTTCGATCTCTTCAAGAACAATATCGACAGCTTGAATATTCTCACGAAAACGCTCGTCACTGGCATCAACAACATGTAACAAAATGTCAGCTTCTTGCGTTTCTTGTAAGGTCGCTTTAAATGCCGCAACCAAGTCATGCGGGAGGTGACGAATAAACCCAACGGTATCCGCTAAGATAGTGGTGCCGACATCCTCAAGCTCCAACTTACGTAAGGTGGGATCGAGAGTTGCAAACAACTGATCAGCGGCGTAAACGCCAGCAGCGGTAATACGGTTAAATAAGGTCGACTTTCCTGCGTTGGTATAACCAACTAATGAGATGGTCGGTATTTCTGCGCGGTTACGGGCACGACGGCCTTGTTCACGTTGCTTAGCAACTTTTTCTAAACGGCGAAGGATCGCCTTAATACGGTCACGCAACAAACGTCGGTCAGTTTCTAGCTGGGTTTCACCCGGCCCACGTAAACCAATCCCGCCTTTTTGTCGCTCTAAGTGCGTCCAACCACGGATCAAACGAGTCGAGATATGGCGTAATTGCGCCAACTCTACCTGCAGTTTACCTTCGTGAGTACGCGCTCGCTGAGCAAAGATATCTAAGATTAAACCGGTACGGTCCAATACTCGGCATTCAAAAAGTTGCTCTAAGTTACGTTCTTGGGCAGGGGAGAGGGAGTGATTAAAGATCACGATTTCGGCACCCGTGGTTCTCACCGCTTGTGCAATTTCCTGAGCTTTACCCTCTCCGACATAGTATTTGGAGTGCGGAGATTGACGACTGCCAGTTACTACTTGCAGTGTCTCAACTCCGGCAGAAGAGACCAGCATTTCACACTCAGCTAGATCTTCCCACTCACCTTCTTGCGTGAAGTTGATATGAACAAGAACAGCCTGTTCACCGGCTTCATAACGGTCAAACAAGCATTCAACTCCTTACTATACTATTAATATTAATCTTCAGACTTCTCTTGAGGACGATCTGAAGGTGCACGGTCTGCTGCACTGTGGTGTGTTACTGCGCGAGCAGGAACCACGGTAGAGATCGCATGCTTGTATACCATTTGGTTAACAGTGTTTTTCAACAAGATCACAAACTGATCGAACGACTCGATCTGACCTTGAAGTTTAATACCATTAACTAGGTAGATTGAAACAGGTACACGCTCACGGCGTAGCGCGTTTAAAAACGGGTCTTGTAGAGACTGCCCCTTAGCCATTTTATTTTCCTTATTTGATTGTTGTTTTAGTATTATTTAGCTATTTCGAGAGCTGTTTTTTGCATCCGAGCTAAATGAAACATGCGCAAAAACGATTGCATTATACACATGATCACTCATCTGTTGCTATTGCATCAGAAAGAGTTTTCACCGCGTGTTCAATGTTCTCGCTATCCAACCAAGTTAAATTATCCCAGCTGCGCAACCAGGTAATTTGTCGCTTGGCCAATTGACGGGTTGCACAGACTCCGCGAAAAATCGCTTCATCTAAGGTGCAATTCCCATCCAAATAGTCCCACATCTGTCGATAGCCTACGCAACGAATAGACGGAAGTTCAGGATGAAGATCATCTCGAGCGCGCAGCGCTTTGACTTCTTCTTCAAAACCCGCTTCCATCATCTTTTCGAAACGAAGCTCAATCCGGCGATGGAGTTCTGCCCTTTCCTTGGGAGCTATTGCAAACTGTTTGACTCTAAATGGCAAAGGTTCGCCCTGCTGTTGAGTCAACTCAGTTAAAGTTTTACCTGAAATTCTAAAAACTTCCAATGCCCTAGACAATCTTTGTGGATCATTAGGGTGAATTCTTTGGGCTGATACTGGATCAATCGATTTCAGTTCATCGTGCATCATTGCCCAGCCGTGCGTCAATGCTTGTTGTTCGATCTCTGCACGAATTTTGGGATCTGCCGCAGGTAATGGCGACAAGCCTTCCAATAATGCTTTGTAATAGAGCATGGTTCCCCCAACAAGTAAGGGGATCTTGCCTTGCGCCACTATGTCGTTCATTTGCTCGATAGCATCACGTCGGAAGTCAGCGGCAGAGTACGCTTCGCTCGGATCCAATATATTAATCAAACGATGCGGCGCTTGTGCCAGCTCTTTTTCATCCGGTTTGGCGGTACCGATATCCATGTCTTTATATATCAATGCCGAGTCAACGCTAATGATCTCGACCGGATATTTTTGTCTTAAGCGAATGGCTAAATCCGTTTTGCCCGATGCGGTTGGCCCCATTAAAAAGAGCGCTAAAGGTAGTTTGTCTGTCATCACTGATTAAATGCTGCAATCGTGGCGGAAAAGTCTACTGGTTGAACAAAAGAGAGATCGTGTAACGGCAGATCTCCTTGCCATAAATGCTCCAACTCAGAAATTAGCTGCAATGCTTCAGACTGAGTATAGACATCTTTTACCATGGCTGTTTTTGTTGCTAACCATTTAGAAATTGCGCGTTCATTAATAAATTCACTGTTACTCTCTAGATAAGATAACAGATCTGGCAATAACTGCTGCAGATTTTGCTGTCTCAGCGGTTGAGGAACGCTCATTACCATGATGCTGTCATGGTTTTTGTCTCTCAATTGAATGCCAAATTGAGTTAAAAACTCGATGCGCTGCTTCGCCTCGGCCAATAAATGTTTCTCTAATTTCATCGAAAGCGGTACTAATAGTGGCTGAGCTTTAAGAGGCTGCCCCTCAACATTCAATTGAGCAGCGACTCGGTACCACTCTGCACGGTGAAGGTTAAGCAGTAGCGGGCCTTGAGACGACTGAAGCAGCAAATAATGTTGCTGTACAACGCAAATAGCCTTACCAAGCTCAGTTACCGTCACCTTTTCACTCGCGGCCGTGTCGAACTGAGGCACTTGGCATTGCTGCGGCTCTGGTTGTGAATGGCGAACACTCTCTTGCTCTGCAGAGGTAGACAGTAGCTCACTGTAAGCGCGGATCTGTTGCTTGGTTGGGCCGCTCTCTACCACTTTTGCTGTTCGGCTGGCAGAAGAAGGGCCACGTGATGACGGCTCACTCGCTTGCCAAACCCTACGCTCACTAATACCGCCACTCTTTGACGTTTGGCTTGCCGGTTTCTCGCTTGGCACATATGCAGAGCCTGCGCTTGATACTTTCGAAGGGTAAGCTGGATTACTATCTATGCTGTCGAGCGCTCTTGTATTAGCCTCGATAGCTTGAGTTACCTGAGCCTCTGGCACGGCGTGATCTTGAGCAAAGGCACTGTGGCGAACTTCAGCAGGTTCAATGTGCTTACTTTGCGCTAGCGCGTCACTCAATGCTTGATAAATAAAATCATGGACTAAGCGTGCCTGATGGAAACGTACTTCATGCTTTGCAGGGTGCACGTTCACATCCACTTGATGAGGGTCAATTTCAATAAATAGAACAAAGGTTGCAAACTGATCCGGTCGTAAGCTGTTTTCGTAGCTTTGACGAATAGCATGATTGATCAGTTTATCCCGCATCATTCTGCCATTGACGTAGCAATACTGTAGGTCGCTTTGCTGCCTTGCCCCTTCTGGGGTGGTGATCCAACCATGCAGTTTTAAACCTTGATGCTCTAGCTCAATATGCAGCATATGACGCACAAACCCACTGCCACAAGCGGCCGCAATCCGAGCTTCGGCTTGTTTATCGGTTTTAGCAGCACGATATTGGCGGATCATTTTGCCATTATGACGCAAGTTAATCGTCACATCGAAGCGGCTCAAAGCGATGCGTTTGATTAGCTCATCGATATGGGCAAATTCGGTCTTTTCGGTCCGCAGAAACTTGCGCCTAGCCGGGGTATTAAAAAACAGGTCAAGAACTTCAACCGAAGTGCCAACTGGGTGGGCGGTTGGCTGAAGGTTAACCGTCATATCACGGCCTTCACTATAAGCGGCCCACGCCTGCTCCTGAGTTGCCGGGCGCGAGGTCATGGTCAACCTTGCTACCGAGCTAATACTTGCCAGTGCTTCTCCGCGAAAACCTAAGCTGACGATGGCTTCGAGATCGTCTAGTGTATGAATTTTTGAAGTCGCATGACGGCTGAGCGCTAAGCCGAGTTCGTCTTTCACGATGCCTTTACCGTTATCTCGAACTCGGATGAGCTTACTGCCCCCTTTCTCGATATCAATATCGATGCGACTGGCACCAGAATCTAGGCTATTTTCTACCAACTCTTTAACCACAGATGCTGGGCGCTCGACCACTTCACCGGCGGCAATTTGGTTAGCGAGTCGAGCAGGTAGAATTTTAATCGTCATTATTTACTCGGTATTATCAATACTTGCCCAATCGCCAACTGATCCGACTTAAGGCTATTCACTTTACGAATGGCGGTAGCCGTCACATCGTAGCGACTGGCGATTTTACCTAAATACTCACCGCGTCGAACCTTGTGCTTCACGATTGGCGTATCTTTAACTTTTGTCGTAATTTTAAGCTTTTGTCCGACTTTTAAAGTCGAGGTCTTAAGATTATTCTGCTGTTGAATACTGGAAACGGACACTTGGTACTTATCGGCAATCTTACCAAGGTACTCTCCTGGCTTAACCGTATGCGTGATCCGCCTAGTCTCCACTTTACTGACATGAGCGAAGCCCGCATTCGGAATGATCAACACTTGGCCAATCGCCAAGCTGTCACTTTTCAAACGGTTTGCCGTTTTGATCGCCTTCGCTGTTGTCCCGTAGTGACTGGCAATTTTGCCTAGGTACTCACCCCGTTTAACTTTATGTTTAATTTCAGCGCCACGGTTAGCCAGCAAGGTGCCCTCCGGAGGGTTTTCTTCAAAGTAATCGACGATGGCTTTCGATAAAGCGACCGCCAGTTTTTGCTGGTGTGAACGCTGGAACAATAATTTTTCTTCCGTCGGGTTGGAGATAAAGCCCGTTTCAACCAGCACTGACGGGATATCTGGCGACTTCAACACCGCCAAACTGGCGTGAACCGGGTCTTTTTTGTGTAAGCGCGTTACTTTGCCCATCTCTTTTAAGATGTTACTGGCTACCTTATAGCCTTCTTTTTGCGAGTGGCTAAATTGTAAATCGAGTAGCGTTTGGCTAACATTTTTGTCATCGCCTTTACGCGACAACACTTCACCGGCACCACCGAGCAGTTCTGATTGCTCTTCGTGCTTTTCTACCCAGCGTGCGATTTCACTGTTGGCACGGCGCATATTCAACACAAAAACCGACCCACCACGAGGCTGGGGCGAACGGAAACTATCAGCATGAACCGAGACCAATAGGTGCGCCTTGTTTTTACGTGCAATTTCAGAGCGCTTATTCAGGTTAACAAAATAGTCGCCCTTTCGAGTCAAGACGGCTTTAATCCCCGGCACTTTGTTTAGTTCAGCAGCCAGTTTATTCGATACCATCATGGTAGTGTGTTTTTCATACTTGCGACTCGGCCCTATTGAGCCGGGATCTTCCCCACCATGCCCAGGATCAATCGCGATCACGATATCCGCATTTCCCTGCAGTTGTGAAGCGTCTTTACTCGCCACCACCTTTTTAGCATCGACCGCAGGTTTAGTACGCGCAGAACTCACATTGCTATGCGGCAAGTCAATCACCAAACGGTGGCCATACTGCCCACCTGGCGTCGGGCTCAGCTTAAATAGCTTTGGCGACACATTTTGACTCAGCTCAAACACCAAACGATAAGTGCCTTTCTGAGGAGGGCTGCTTTTACGGACTTTTTTAAGCACCGCAGAGTCTGTTACCTTGAGTGGTAACTTAGTACTAAGGTTGGTTTTCTTTAGATCAACCACCAACCGATTAGGGCTAGCAAGAGTAAAAAAACTGTAATCTGCTTCTGCTTTCAGATCGATCACCACCCGAGTTTCATCGGGCGATGGCCACACACGTACCCCTTCGAGGGTATTCGCGCTTGCTGAAAACGAGCTCAATAGCATCCAAATGATGCTAAGCCCTATAAAGGCTCTCAATTGCTTATAAATCAACACAACTCCAAGTTCTTAAGCAAAGATTGTCCATATTCTGTATTCGCTGTCAGCGTGACTGTGCGCTGTTCACCCAGATATTTCATTTCTAAGTCTATGTCTGGGCTTGGCAGCAAGCCGGCGCCTTTTTCTGGCCACTCGACCAAACAGATGGCATCGTCAGTAAAATAGTCACGAATGCCCATAAATTCTAACTCTTCAGGATCGGCCAAACGGTAGAGGTCAAAATGGTAAACCTGCCAGTCGGCCAGTTGATAAGGTTCGACTAAGGTGTAAGTTGGGCTTTTTACGTTCCCTTCATGACCAAGCGCTCGGACAAAGCCTCGACTAAAGGTGGTTTTTCCTGCGCCCAGATCCCCGTGCAAATAAATGGTTGTTTGCTGGCAACACGCTTGGGCTAGGTGAGTACCTAGCTGTACTGTGGCTTGTTCATCTTTTAAGGTGAATTGTTTCGTGTTCATTTCGTGCATGTTCCAGAGTTACCGATAGTCGGCGAGTTCAACTCATCGACTATATTAAATTCAATAGAGACGGAATAGTAAACTGTGTTGGTTTTGAGAGACAAGATCTTATCTGTTAGGAAAAACAAAATTTCACCCCACAAGGGTCATTTTCAGTAAAACTACGCCTATAGTGAGCAAATAAGTCTGATCCTGACGCCAAATTTGATAGATCCAAGTAACAGGATCAGTTAGAATCGTCGCCCAATTTTCGCTCAGCCGTATTATGAATTATTCCGAACTCGCAGACAAAATAAAACAGTGGGGAACCGAACTTGGCTTCCAGCACGTTGGTATCTGCGATATTGACCTCAGTGAGCATGAAGCAAGCTTACAGCGCTGGCTTGATGCAGGCTATCACGGTCAAATGGACTGGATGGCTCGTCACGGTATGATGCGTGCACGCCCTGCCGAATTATTGCCCGGAACATTAAGAGTGATCAGCGTACGCCTCGATTATCTCCCGCCTGAAGCGAAATTTGCCACCAACCTCAATGACCCCTCTTTAGGTTATATTAGTCGTTATGCTCTTGGACGCGATTATCATAAATTGGTTCGAAATCAGTTAAAAAAACTGGGGCAAAAGATAGAGCAAGAAGTGGGGGAACTCGGTTATCGCCCTTTTGTTGACTCAGCTCCTATTCTAGAGCGGCCGCTAGCCCAAAAAGCAGGCCTTGGCTGGTCAGGCAAACACTCTTTGCTCATCAACCCTAATGCTGGCTCTTGGTTTTTTCTTGGTGAACTGCTGGTTGACCTTCCTCTGCCGGTTGATACGCCATTAGAAAACCAGTGCGGTAAGTGCAGTGCTTGCATCGCCTCGTGTCCGACGGGCGCCATCCTTGAAGACGGCGTTGTCGATGCTCGTAAGTGCATTTCCTACCTAACAATTGAGCTTGACGGTGAAATTCCTGAAGCGCTACGTAGCCTAATAGGAAACCGTATCTATGGTTGTGATGATTGTCAGCTTGTTTGCCCGTGGAATAGGCAAGCGACGCTTACCCAACAATCCGATTTTCATCGCAGAGACGTATTCCAGTCGATGGATCTGGTCACACTGTTTTCATGGACCGAAGATGAATTTATGAAAAAGCTGGAAGGCTCAGCGATCCGACGCATCGGTCACCTCCAGTGGCTAAGAAATATTGCCGTCGCATTAGGTAACGCCCCCTATTCACAAACCATCATCGATGCTCTGTCAACGCGATTGGGCTTAGACGCTAATTTGGACGTTCATATTCAATGGGCGCTTGAAAAACAACTCGCACAACGACCATTCAATGACCGTAAAAAAGCTAGGCTGATACGCATTATTGAAAAAGGGCTACCAAGAGACGCTTAATGGAGCCACTAATACTCCACTTATTGCATTAATATTTTGAGCTGTTTCGCAAAATGTTCACAATGTGGAAAAAATATTTTTTATTGCGACGACTTACATCGATTTGAAAAGTTAAACACAGATTGCATAAATGACAAGGATCAATAAAAAACCACTTAATGATCTTTTTATTCCCATCAAACTAGAGCCAAAAACAGACTCTTAAGCTTAAAAAACAACAAGTTACGGCGACTTTATAAGCCAGCCAAACCCAAGCTTGCCAGCAAAGATCCTTCTGCAGCTCCCGAAATAGCTGAATAAAAACAATTTATCAACCAACTTATCCACAAAAGTGATTCTGTGGATAACTCTGTTAGTTTAATTGTAAATATAGCCGAAAGCACCTTCTCATAAGGGAAAGAAGGAGTGGAAAACTCGGCGAGAATTCAGCCCAGCGCTAAAATGATTTCTTTAAAGCAAAAAAATCACCCAGAGGGTGTTCAATTGTTTTTTTATTGGGGGTAATGCTTCACAGCATTAAAAAGAGCGGCGATATAGTGTCTATATCGTTTCCTAGTAGGAAAAATTGGAGCGACACACGAGGTTCCCGTTCTTCAAGGAGAAAAGCGTGACCTCAACCTTGGCAAGGTTGCGCTCTACCAGTTGAGCGAGTGTCGTATTGTCTCATGGTGATCACTATGAACGTTCTCTCTTAAAAAGAGAATGGAGCGACACACGAGGTTCGAACTCGTGACCTCAACCTTGGCAAGGTTGCGCTCTACCAGCTGAGCTAGTGTCGCATTATTTCATAGTAATCACTATGAATGTCCTCTCTTCAAAAAGAGAGTGGAGCGACACACGAGGTTCGAACTCGTGACCTCAACCTTGGCAAGGTTGCGCTCTACCAGCTGAGCTAGTGTCGCATCATTTCATAGTTAAGCTCTATAGGGGCTATCCCTTTTTTCTTCGAAAAGAAATTGGAGCGACACACGAGGTTCGAACTCGTGACCTCAACCTTGGCAAGGTTGCGCTCTACCAGCTGAGCTAGTGTCGCATGATTGACCGCTAATGCGTTCAATCTAAATGTGGTTGCGGGAGCAGGATTTGAACCTACGACCTTCGGGTTATGAGCCCGACGAGCTACCAAGCTGCTCCATCCCGCGTCCGGATGCATTGTTTAAGACAATGAGACTTTTCCATTTCCCTCTGAGCTATTGCTCGAAGAAAGAGATGGAGCGACACACGAGGTTCGAACTCGTGACCTCAACCTTGGCAAGGTTGCGCTCTACCAGCTGAGCTAGTGTCGCATGACCGACCGCTAATGCGTTCAATCTAAATGTGGTTGCGGGAGCAGGATTTGAACCTACGACCTTCGGGTTATGAGCCCGACGAGCTACCAAGCTGCTCCATCCCGCGTCCGGATGCATTGTTTAAGACAAT
>Ga0209379_10002209_pt1 | contig 12015 bp, 11 predicted proteins | sample tdDd001_FD_187124 | JGI IMG/M metagenome (GOLD analysis project Ga0209379, IMG submission 187124) | Marine sediment microbial communities from the Atlantic coast under amendment with organic carbon and nitrate - tdDd00.1 (SPAdes)... | ecosystem: Environmental > Aquatic > Marine > Coastal >...
CTGATAGTATTCATCGTATAAATTCAGGTATTCCTGAGCAGAATCCTGATCGAGTTGGCGATATAAATATTTGACAACCATTGCACGACGTTTATCTCCTGAACCTTCAGGATGTGCAATAATTGCAAATAATTGCATTAAGGCTTTTAGAATTCTTTCACTCATGTATTAAGAGAAGTTGTGAGGATTTAGGTCGTGAAATTACTGTTTGAAGCCAATCAGCAATAAAATTGATCCAGGCTTTTTCGTCTTTGAAATATATTGAACTTTTATGGCACAATTAAGTGTGCTTTCAAATTCAAAATCCCAGTAAGGAGTTGAACCATATTTAACATTGGAAAATAATACTCGATTCTCTTGATCGTAAATTGTGAAAATAAGCTGACTATCCTTTTGATTACTGACACCTGCTATTCTGTAATGATTTCCTGAATAGAAGGTTGTGTGAAACTCGGCTGATTCTCCAGAGCTTAATTCAGCTTTGTATTCCTGTCCATCTGAAACAAATGGTGAGTGAAGGTATTTACTACACTCTTTCATTAGAGCATTGTCCTGAGCTAATGATGTAAAAGCAGTGGAAACAAGTATAAGTAGAATAATATATATCGATTTCATCTTTTCTTAATTTGTGTTAGGTAGAAATATAAAGTCCGATTCTTTAGAATAGTTTAATAAACCGAATTTATTGCGTAATAAAAGTATGTAGCTTTTCAACTTTGTCAGTAATAACGGAAGTTACTTTAGGTGTAATAATCATTTTAGACTTACTATTAACTATAGTGAGTTTTTTCTTAGGATAATCAACTGACGGGATATATTCATATTCTTCAACAATTTCATCAAAGGTATATGCTAGGTCAATTAAATTCTCAACTAAGAATTTATAGTTTTCACTTTCTTCAGTATGAGGGATGAGTAACTTAATTAAGTTCTCTAAAGGTCTTTTTTGCTCTGCAATTCGCTGCATTAAGTCAGGATGAGGATTGTTCTTCATCTCTTGAGTAAGTATATAGACAGATTCAATCCAACCTCCGGCAAGAATCAAAGCGCCAGTTTCTTCACGTTCGTTAGTTTTTAAAAATTTATCAATATTACGATAAGTCTCAGATACAATTACCATCAGAGAATCACGGTTGTCGATATTTTCCTCGATTCTATTAACTGTGCTTTGGTTTAACACTTTATAGATGCCTAGATCTAAAGATAAAATTTTGAGAACAGCAAAGTAACTTGCCGCATCTTGAGTTTGTTGATAGATATTGATATAGCCTAAATCCACACCATATACACCGAAGTTTATAGCTCTGCTAAAGTTGGTTATATAATCAGAAGCCTTTCGTGAAGGGTTGAGTAATTCCTTATTATATGAAATTCCAGATTCATGTAAGATGAGTGAAATTTGATATGGAGATGGCAAGCTAAATAAGATATTGTTGAAGTGGAAAATATTCCCGCTTTCTTGTTCTGCCTCTACAGAAGAAGCAACGAGATCCTCAATAAGCTGAACTTCATCAGTTGTCTTTTCAGATGGTTTTCTAAAATAAAAGAGAGATGCAACTGCAATAATTATTAAAAATATAATTACGAGTCTAATACGGTTATTCGAGGTTTTTTCTTGCATTATGCTTTACTTATAAAATTATATGGCAATTTAGTAAGAATATATCAGAAGTCAAACGCCATTTTACCGATTTTTAATACATTTGAAGGCTTTAAAAATACTATTAACAGCTAAATATAAAATTCTAAACAAATGAAAAAATCAATCATTTTAGGAGCTATTTGTTTATTAGCACTTTGTGATGTTTCTGTTTATGCTCAAGATAAAGTTTTGAGTATGAAAGATGCTATAATTGGGCAATGGCGAGATTTCTATCCTGAAAACATTTATAAATTAGATTGGCGTGCAGATAAAAATGAATATAGCTTCATTAAAGAAAATGCTATTATGGTGGCATCACCTAAGCAGACTGCCAAAGAACTTGTCAATTTAGATGATTTGAATGCAGCATTATCTCAAGAATCGATATCAGAATTAAAACGAATTCCTTCTTTTTCATGGGTGGATGCCAATACCATTCAGTTTTGGGCGAAGTCAAGTTTATTGCAATATATAATAAGTGATAAGAAAGTTCAGCTTATTTTAAAGTCAGACAAAAAGGCTGAAAACAAATCATTTTGTGCTGCTAATAATAAATTGGCCTATACAGTTGAAAACAATCTTTATTTTGTAGGAAAAGATGGAACTGAATCTGCTGTAACAAAGGATTCGGATAAGAATTTCGTGAATGGACAATCTGTAAGTCGTAATGAATATGGAATTGATGGTGGTATTTTTTGGTCACCTAACGGAGAGTCTTTAGCATTTTATAGAAAAGACGAAACGAATGTGACTTCATACCCATTGGTTGATATTAATACACGTGTAGGAGATTTACGCGAAGAAAAATATCCAATGGCAGGTATGGGGTCCGAGCTTGTTTCTGTAGGAGTTTACAATTTGGAGACGGCTAAAACAGTTTGGATTAATGCAACTGATTTTGATAAAGAGCGCTACTTAACGAATGTATCGTGGGGAGCAGAAGGTAAATACATTTACATCCAGGTTTTGAACAGAGCATCAAATCATATGAAATTGAACAAATATGATGCGTCGACTGGAGAGTTTGTTAAAACTTTATTGGAAGAAAAAGATAATCGATGGGTTGAACCACAACACAAATTAATTTTCCTTACAAAGAAACCGAATCAGTTTATTTATCAATCGAACAATGCGGGTTACAATCATATGTTTTTGTATACAAGCGAAGGTAAGTTGATTAAACAGTTAACTAAAGGTGACTGGATGGTAACTAAGGTATTAGGTTTTGATAAGGCTGAGAAATATTTGTTTTTCGAATCAACCGAAGTTAGTCCTGCTGAACGTCATGTTTACAAGCTTAATATAAAATCGGGTAAACGTGTTCAGTTGACCAAGGAGGCCGGATATCACAATGTGAAATTTAGTAAGTCGGGTGAGTATATCATCGATAACTATTCTAGCTTAAATGTGCCTAGAGTTATAAATATAACGGATTCCCGAGCTAAGGTGGTTAAAAACCTTTTAAAAGCAGAAAACAAACTTAAGGATTATAATCTTGGTGAAATATCATTAGGAACAATTAAATCAGCAGACGAAAAAACAGATCTACACTACCGATTAATTAAGCCAGCCGATTTTGATCCAAATAAAAAATACCCTGTTGTTATTTACGTATATGGTGGACCGCATGCTCAATTGGTTACTAATAAATGGTTAGGAGGAGCTCGTTTGTGGGAAGAATATATGGCGCAGCGTGGATACGTTGTTTTCACACTGGATAATCGAGGTTCAGGTAATCGTGGTAAAGAGTTCGAAGCTGTTATTCACCGTCAATGTGGACAGCCCGAAATGGCCGATCAAATGAAAGGTGTTGACTTTCTAAAAGCACAAACTTACGTAGATGCAGATAGAATTGGTGTTCATGGATGGAGTTATGGTGGTTTTATGACAATATCTCTAATTACAAATTACCCAGATGTATTTAAAGTTGGTGTCGCAGGTGGCCCGGTAATCGATTGGAAGTGGTATGAGATTATGTATGGTGAGCGTTATATGGATACACCACAAGAAAATCCAGAAGGTTATGCGAAGACATCTCTAATTAATAAAGCTAAGGATCTAAAAGGTAAGCTTTTGATTTGCCAGGGTGTTATCGATAAAACCGTTTTATGGCAGCATAGCTTGAGTTTTGTTCGTGAGTGTATTAAGAATAATGTTCAGGTTGACTATTTCCCTTATCCACGTGCAGAGCACAATGTAAGAGGTATGGATAGAATTCATTTGAAGCAAAAAGTAAGCAATTATTTTGATGATTATTTGAAATAAATGTCACTTAAATATGATAGAAAAAGCTCGCTTGCAGATTGCAAAGCGAGCTTTTTTATTTAAGTAGAGTTTGAATATCATAGTTTTGAGCTTACATTTGATCGAAATATTTAAGACAAAGAATTGAGAACAAAAATAGATTATAAGAATATCTGGACCATAGCCTACCCAATTATACTGGGAAGTGTTGCTCAGAATATAATTTCAGTAACTGATACCGCCTTTTTAGGACACTTAAGTGAAACGGCACTTGGAGCAGCAGCGATTGCAACCATTTTTTACTTTGCTATAGTGATGCTGGTTTGGGGATTTGGCCTAGGAACTCAAATTGTGATTGCACGCAGAGTTGGTGAGCAGAACTATAAAATGGTTGGAAAAACCTTTAGTCATTCTTTCTATTTCTTAATGTTTGTTGGGATTCTGTTGTTTGGTTTTATGAAGATTCAATCACCATCTCTTTTGAAATGGATGGTGAGTTCGGATGGTATTTATCAGGCAAGTAATGATTATATATCTGTACGCGCCTGGGGCATCTTATTTGCTTGTGTTAACTTGCTTTTTAGGGCGTTTTATATTGGAATTGCTAAAACCAAAGTGATTAGTTGGAGTACGGCATTTATGGCTGTTGTCAATGTCTTTTTTGATTATGCTCTAATATTTGGGAAATTCGGTTTGCCTGAAATGGGGATTAAAGGCGCAGCATTGGCTTCAGTTTTTGCAGAGTTTACAGCTATGATCTTTTTTATTTTTTATACTTTGAAGAAAGTACCTTTAGCTCATTATGACTTGTTTCGTTTCTGTAAAATAGATTGGCCACTCTTTAATCGATTGATAAAAGTCTCATTCCCCATAATGATACAGAATTTTTTAGCCCTGTCTTGTTGGTTTGTTTTCTTCATAATGGTTGAGAGAATGGGAGAGCATGAGCTTGCAATTTCTAATATCATCAGGAGTATATATGTCTTGTTAATGGTACCTGTTTGGGCATTTGGATCTGCTGTTAACACCTTAGTTAGTCAAGTAATCGGAGAAGGATTTCCTGATAAAGTCATGTTGGTTATATGGCGAACAACTCTATTGTCCTTTATGTCAGTTTTGGCTTTGGTCGGTATTTCAATTTTTATTCCTGATTTGATAATTTCCATTTATACCGATAACAAACTCCTTATAGAGCATACTCGCCCGGTGGTTTATGTTGTTTTTGGATCGTCCTTGTTATTTCCAATTGCTATAACCTTGTTTCATGGCATTTCAGGTACAGGTAAAACATTTCACGCCATGCTTTTAGAAATTGTTGTTCTTGCATTTTATTTGGGAGCCGTTTTTGTCTTAACTCAGGTTCTTAAGGTTTCGATAGCTCAAGTTTGGACCTCAGAATATTTCTATGCACTCTTTTTGGGAACTGCCTCATTTTTATATATAAAATATGGAAAGTGGCGTGGGAGTGTGGTATAAAATGATTTCTTATTGGTGACTTTATTTAAAATCAAGGACTTTAGGGCGATCTACATTAAAGTTACTAAATTTAGGTCTGTCTTCTCCGGAGATACCATATTGAGGGCTTGAGAAATCACTAGGTGCTTTGGGGTATAAAGCAAAGCGTAATTCGATTGTTTTAAATACCAGGTTCTCATTATTCAAGCGAATACCCATTCCGATTCCATAATAGGTTTTATTTTTAAATGGATTTTGCTGATTACTACCAATAGTGCCAACATCTACAAAGTTAAAAAGTGCAAATCGAAAACCAGCTGCCATAAAAGGTGTGAAAGTAATATTCTCGAGTTTGAGAGTCAATCTTTGGGTTCCTATGGCTTCCAGACTTGAAAACCCGCGTATACCTTCAGGCGTATTTAGCGTAATAAATTCTTCAGGAAAGCGACGAATACCCAAGTTATAATTAAGTTCTATGAAATTACGATAGCGGTAACGTCCTGATGTTCGTAAACGACTGATATATTTATTTTGTATAATCAAGTTTCCTTGTTCGTAATAATTCTTATTAAAGTAACCACCTATGGCAAATTTGGTAAAGAAATAGGCTTTTGATTTATAAAAGTGAGTGGCACGTTGATATTCAAATGCTAAATATTTCCGGTATGAGAATTCTCGGTCTTCGAGTCCAGCAGTAAGTTGCATTAAATAGCCGTATGGTATATCTTCAGTTCGACCAAAATTATAAATGAGGTTAGACTTAAAATACTGAGTTTGATTAAGAGTTAAACTTGCCAAATACAATCTATTGTTGTGAAAGAATTTGTTTTTATCGGCATCAACATCAGGACGTTCGAAAAAGTTTATTGATGAGTAACCGAGAGTAGAAAATAATTGAGTCTTTGCCAATTTTTTCTTTGACCTAAGTTTGTAGGATTTTCCAAACCAGACCGAAGCATAATTAAAATCAAGAGGTTCTTCGTTTAATATTGGATCGTTAGAACTGATTTTTTTGGAGTGCATAGTTCTGGAAAGTGTCAATCCTCCTGCATGCCGGGTCATATAACTTTCGAATTGCTTTTTAACCGTCAGTTCAATAAGTGATTTTTTGTAGTTATTGCTAAAGGTCAGTCCGGTGCTAATGTGCGAGTTTTTTATGTTCTGAATCTTATAGCTGGCTATATATCCCCATGTCTTGCTTTTACTGGAGTTGTATTCAAATCCAGATCTGATTTCGTGACCTCTGCCATATAAATTTCTATTGTAAAGTTCTACGGAAGTTGATGTAAGAGAACCAATATCAATATCAAATCCCCATGAAAATTGATCTTTTACTAATAAATATAGATCTACTAAATCGGATGAACCCATGACTGGAATGACTATAAACTGGGCATCCTTAACGTAAGAAAGACTACGGATTAGTCGTTCATTCTCTGCGGTATTGTAGGCATCCAGTGTGTCACCTTCATTAAGGTATAGGAGTTTCTTTATATGATTTCTACTACTTGTATTGTGAAGCTTATTGGCTGTTTTTTCAAACCAAATTCTGGTTTTTTGGAGGGTATCCAGAAAGTTGGGCTTAAATGGTGGTATAACATCAATGATTATCTTATTGATCCGTTTACCTTGATAAGGTATAAATGCCTGACCGCTTTGTTCTCTTTTTTTATCGCTGAGAACTTCGTTCTTGTTTGGAGAGACAAAAAACAAACCGTAAAGTTCCTTGGTAATTCTATTTTTATAGGCTTTAGATTTAAGCTTTTGGTAGAATTTACTGCCATCCTTCAAGCTATCTGTCTGTGTTTTTTTGTTGATAGTATCGCTTGAAAATATGGCTGTTGGGATATGGTTAGTAATTTGTTTAATCTCATGCTTTTTAGATGTTTGAGCGTGACAATCTAACTGATTATTGCAAATCAGAAGGATGAGTAAACAATATATAATGTTTTGTTTTATATCTAATGTGTCTTGGTTACATTTAAAGATAATAAAAATAGAAGATGAGGTAGTGGTATTGGATTTAATCTTTTGATTTCACAGATCTTTCGTGAATCAAATTAAGTTGTTCATCTGTCCATTTCCACTTGTCTCCAACTCTAATTTCTCCTATCAGTTGTTTTTTATTGAAGAACTCAAGGGTCATAATTGCACTTCCTAATCCGTAACGTTTTAGCCCAAGTTTAGAATTAAGCCTTTCATATTGAATTGTTTCTTTTCCCTTAAATGCGACAAGGCTGTAGTAAAAAATTGAAAACTCCTGTTTTTCATCATCAAACTCAATCTGATACAGGATTCTATTTCTCTTTATTGAAAGTAAGAGAATGAATATGACAAAAAGAGTCAATTCATACACTAGGTTTATCCCCATGAAAATAAGGATGAGAATTTGAAGAATTAACAATAAACTTAATTCACTTTTAACTCTCTTCCATAGAGAAAAATCAGCCTTATGTGGTGTGTAATTTGTCATGCTATAATTTTTGTGCATAGTTAAGCCTTTTAGATGAATCTATAGTTATTGAGAGATATTTTGTTGAGCATTTATTTTCTAAAGATTTCCTCGAGATTGAAGAATAAAAAAACACCCTAATTCTAGCCGAAAAAGGATGTTTTGTGATTCAGAATGAAACTCAATATTTAAAGCTGTTCCAATATATCTTTTGCTGAAGATCTATTTTTGTAGTTGGTATCGTATTGAAGATATTTGATTTTTCCATTTTTCCCAATTACAAATGTAGCTGGAACAGGAAGTGTTTGGCTTGTGTTACCATTGTCTCTGACTAGGTCAACACCATATTCCTTATACTTTTTCTGTAAGTTTTTAGCTAAAATAAAATCAACGCCAAATGCTTCCATAATTGAATTGTCCTTATCCCATAATACCGGGAATTCGGCTTTGGTTTTTGCAACTGTTTTGCTAATGTTTTCGTTTCTCTCAGGAGAAATAGCAACGATTTGTGCGCCCGCCTTTTTGAAATCTAAAAGGTGATCTTGAAGTTCACTTAGATGACGATTGCAATAGGGACACCATTGTCCTCTGTAGAAAACTACAATTAATTGCTTTTCCTTTAAAATATCAGAACTGCTAAATAACGATCCGTTTTGATCTAAGGCTTCAAAACTAGGGGCATTTTGTCCAATTTGTAAACTACTTTCTGCTTTTTGAGAAAAAGTATTTAAGCTAATAATTACTAGAATACTCAATAATAAGCTTTTCATATTTCATGATTTTAATAAATAAGAAACAAATCTTCAAAGAGAAATTTTTGTTCATTGTAAAAATATGAAATAAAAGACATCTGTGTCTTAAAATAATCTTCGAATTTGTTAAGACCTTGTTAAAGGTTAAAAAAAATCCCTCACCAGTAAGGCAAGGGATCATTTTTATTGAATTTTAAATTTAAAATTATGCTTTTTGAAGGCGCATAATTTTGTAAGTTGTATTCACACCAGCTTGGTGGAAAAGGACACCTACAGGGCACATTTTTAATGTTTTCTGCAGGCAAGACTCAATTTTTTCGTCGCTAGCTTCTGTCTCAACTCTAAGTTCTACTTCAACATCAGTAAAAGTTGGAGCACCATCCTTTTGATGACCAATAGTATCAACTTCAAGAGCAGAGAATTCGAATCTCATTTTTTTCGAAACAATATTAAAGATTGTATTCACACAACCAGAGTAGCTCATTAAACAAAGTTCAAATGCAGTTGGACCTAAATCTTGTCCACCTTTTACTTCTGGTAAATCAACAATCGTTTCATGTCCTCTATTATCAGTAATTACTGAAGATATTCCTTGTGTCCAGGTTGTTGTTGCTTTCATCTGTTTAATTTTTTATACGGCTGTTAATAATTAATTTGACATTAAGTTTTACTTAGCCTTTAGTTTTTAAATGTTTAAAATTAGTATGGATACAAATGTATTTAAATATCCAAATATATGTAGTTGTGATTGGGTGTTTTTTAACATTTAGTTTTAATAAAACATTCTAATATTTTCAATACGTTTTGAGATGTGTTTAAAAGTCCTATTTCAAACCTTTGCAGTGATTTTTAACTGCTTTTTATTATGAATTTTTAATAAACACTACTAAATTGTATTTCTTTGCTTTAATCAAACTTTTAAGAGTCAGCTATAATCGTAAATAGTCGGTTAATGTTGACTATAATAAAAACACAAAATTATTGGCATGGCATACAGCGATTTAAAAGAAAAGTGGTTACAACATTATAAAACGGCACCTGCTCAACTTGAGAAAATGGGGGCAGTAAAAGGCCTTGTTAGTGCCTTTAATGCAAATGTCGATGCCGTGATTAAAGTCAATGGCAAATTTATTGAGAAAATCATCGAAGATAATCAGTTAGATTTAGCAAAAATTATCGATAAGGGAGATAATTGTATTCAGATTAATGAGGATGCAATGCGTGGATTTCTACAATGCTTTCAAGCTGGAAAAGCTGAAGAGTGGCTGATTGAAGACAAAGCTGTTTTTAATTGGTTGAATGAAACAATAGGCTATGATAAGCTCCAAATGGGTGGCCAAGGTGGTATCGTTGCTAATGTTATGGCCGTTTGTGGTGTTGACTCTGTTTATGTTCATTGTGCATCATCGCCTAAGGAGCAATCTCAGCTATTTTTGGATCTGGATAACTTATTGACCGTTGATGAGAAAGGAGAAGTTGCTCAAGCATCTAAAGTAGATCGTAAGAATGATTTACCACTAATTCATTGGATTATTGAATTTAATAAAGGAGATACAATCACCTTAGAAGGAAACGTATATACCTGTCCGAAGGCGAATCGTTTTATTGCGACCTATGATCCATTAAACTTTAAACTTCATATCGATGAGCATTATTCGAATAAGATGTCTCAGTCGGATATTAATCCGGAATATATAATTTTATCAGGTTATCAGATGCTTCATGAAACACTGAAAGATGGGAGTAAAGGAGCAGATAAAATTGATGCATCCAAAGCAATGATTCAGGAATGGAGAAAGTCATGTCCAGATAATCTATTGCATTTGGAAGTGGCATCTACCCAGGATAAAGTAGTTCGGAAACATTTGATCGATTCCTTGGTTGAAAATGTGGATAGTTTGGGATTCAATGAAAGAGAATTGATTGATATTCTAGAGGTTATTGGTGAAGAAGAATTAGCCTTAAAATGTGAAGCGAATATCAACGCCGAGAATATGTTTGAAGGGATGTTAAAAATATATGAATACACTCGATGTCCACGATTGCAACTGCATATGTTTGGTTTGTATTTGACTATCCAGAAAAAAGGTTTTAAAGTTAGTCCTATGCAAAACCGTGATGGTATGCAACTAGCTGCTACGATTGCTGCTGCAAAAGCAGGAACTGGTGCTATTAACACAAAAGATGTTTTATTGTGGGCACAGGGACATCATGTTTCGGATGTTGGATTAAATGAATTAAGTAAGCTTCAGAATTTAGTGTCGGCAAAGTTTGGAGAGAATAGTCTGTTGGAAACAGGTATTTTTGAAAATGAATTAATTGAAGTTGTTGCGGTACCAACTATTTTAATTGAAAAACCAGTAACTCTGGTTGGAATGGGAGATACAATTTCTTCTGTATCCCTAGTGGGAGCTAGATAATATTAAATCAGACCAATAAAAAAAAAGCTATTCCAAGGAATAGCTTTTTTTATTACGCTTTATTATCAAGTATCTCACTAATCGTCCTTAAGCAAGTTGCAATTTCTCTTTTAAAAGGATGATTAGGCATAATGCCACTTTCGGCATCAAGTCCGTTTAATATCCCCATCCATATGGCACTTACTCCAAAGCCAATTATGACATCTTGTTTATAGGTCTTGACAAACACTTCTCTAAATCTTTCGGTAAATTTATTGAAAAGGTCGGTTAGCTTAAATGAATATGATGCATCATTGCTATTGTTATTTTCTAAATGAAAATTGACAGATGATACAAATGCATTTATTAGCTTCTCGGCTTCAGAGTATATTTGTTCTTTCTGTTCAAGTTTTAGCACCATATCATTTAAGCCTTGCTTTATCAATAGACTTATATCTTGTGGCTTTAAACTTTCCTTAAGTAATATTGGATTCATTGTAATTGTTCTTTTTAAATAGGAAAGCTAAAATACGGTATTATTTTAAGTAGATCTATCTTATTTAGAATTAATTTAAGCTTGCTTGGTTGAATGCAAAAAAAAACGCCTCGATTGAGGCGTTATATATATTTTAAATTGCAATTTAAGCAGTTTGTAATTCTTTGGCTTTCTTTCTGTGTAACAGATGAGAAGGTAGCCATGAAAAGAATGCTCCAAGTAAAGCAACTATAATCAATAAACTTGGGTTGCCAATATCTTTTAGTGCAAATACAACTCCTATAAAGAAGATGTTTACAGCCATAATTCGAATAGTTGCATGTACATGCTTAAAACCTAAGCTAACCATACGGTGGTGTACATGATTTTTATCTGGTTCAAAAGGTGATCGTTTATTCTTTATACGAATAAACATGACTCTAAGTGTATCAAATAACGGAACCGCTAGAATACCTATAGAAACTGCTGGAGCCGATTTGATAGCATATTTAAATTCAGGATAAACATTGAGTTCGTTGAAATGGATCATTAAAATAGAGATCAACAATCCTAGTATGAGTGAACCCGTATCTCCC
>Ga0209379_10002210_pt1 | contig 12015 bp, 8 predicted proteins | sample tdDd001_FD_187124 | JGI IMG/M metagenome (GOLD analysis project Ga0209379, IMG submission 187124) | Marine sediment microbial communities from the Atlantic coast under amendment with organic carbon and nitrate - tdDd00.1 (SPAdes)... | ecosystem: Environmental > Aquatic > Marine > Coastal >...
AAGTTGAGGCGCTAGCCGCATTAAAAGCGACTGCAGCAAAGAACAAGGTCTATCGTTCTTTTATTGGTATGGGTTACTACGACACCCACGTGCCGAATGTGATCCTGCGCAACGTGCTGGAGAATCCAGGTTGGTACACAGCGTACACACCGTACCAGCCAGAAATTGCCCAAGGCCGTTTGGAAGCCATTCTGAACTTCCAGCAAGTGACCATTGATTTGACCGGTCTGGAATTAGCGTCAGCATCATTGCTTGACGAAGGTACCGCTGCGGCAGAAGCCATGGCGCTGGCCAAGCGTGTATCTAAAAACAAGAAAGCGAACCTGTTCTTCGTGGCTGATGACGTTCACCCACAAACACTGGACGTAGTTGAAACCCGCGCTGAAATGTTCGGTTTTGGTATCATCACTGGTCCTGCTGAACAGGCCGCTGAGCACGACGTATTCGGTGCTTTGTTGCAATACCCCGGCACAACCGGCGAAGTAAAAGACCTGTCTGAGGTCATTGCTGCTGTACAAGCCAAAAAAGGGATTGTGGCCGTTGCCGCTGATCTGATGAGCCTGATCATGCTGAAGTCGCCGGGTGAACTGGGTGCTGACGTAGCACTGGGTAGTGCACAGCGCTTTGGTGTTCCAATGGGATACGGTGGCCCGCACGCTGCATTCTTTGCAACTCGCGACGCGTACAAGCGTTCTTTGCCAGGCCGAATCATTGGCGTAAGTAAAGACACCCGTGGTCGTCAGGCTCTGCGTATGGCGCTGCAAACCCGTGAACAGCATATCCGTCGTGAGAAAGCTAACTCCAACATCTGTACTGCACAGGTGTTACTGGCCAATATGGCGTCTTTCTACGCGGTATATCACGGCCCGGAAGGCTTAAAAACCATTGCGAACCGCATTCACCGTTTTGCTGACATTCTGGCAACCGGTTTAACGCAAAAAGGACTGGCGCTGAAGCACGCCACATACTTCGATACCGTTACTGTTCAGGTTAGCGACAAAGACGCTGTTCTTGCAGCCGCGGCAGCAAAAGGCATGAACCTGCGTAGCGACCTTGAAGGCGCAGTCGGTATCGCACTGGATGAAACCACAACCCGTGCTGATATCCTGAATCTGTTCAGCGTATTGCTGGGCGATGACCACGGTTTAACCATTGAAAATCTGGATGCCGAAGTCACAACACAGGGCAGCCACTCAATTCCGGCCGAACTGGTTCGTACCAGCGAATTCTTAAAGCACGACGTATTTAACAGCTATCAATCTGAAACTGAAATGCTGCGTTACATCAAGAGCCTGGAAGACAAAGACTTAGCGCTGAATCATTCGATGATTTCGCTGGGCTCTTGCACCATGAAACTGAACGCCACAGCCGAAATGATCCCGGTGACCTGGCCTGAGTTTGGTCAGTTGCACCCGTTTGCACCGCTTGACCAGGCGCAGGGTTATCAGGAAATGATTCAGGAACTGAGCGACTGGCTGATCAATATTACCGGTTACGATGCGCTGTCTATGCAACCTAACTCAGGTGCACAGGGCGAATACGCCGGCTTGCTGGCAATCCAGCGCTATCACGAAAGCCGTGGTGAAGGTCACCGTAATGTGTGCCTTATCCCAAGCTCTGCACACGGTACTAACCCGGCATCTGCGCAAATGGTTAGCCTGAAAGTGGTTGTGGTTGCCTGTGATAAAAACGGTAACGTTGACCTGGCAGACCTTCGCAAGAAAGCCGAAGAAGTGGGCGACAACCTGTCTTGTGCCATGATCACGTACCCGTCTACTCACGGTGTATACGAAGAAACAGTTCGCGAAATCTGTGACATCGTGCATCAGTACGGTGGTCAGGTTTACATGGACGGCGCAAACATGAACGCGCAGGTGGGCATTACTGCACCTGGCTTTATTGGTTCAGACGTATCGCACCTTAACCTGCACAAAACCTTCTGTATTCCACACGGCGGTGGTGGCCCGGGTATGGGACCCATTGGTGTTAAAGCGCACCTGGCACCATTCCTGTCTAACCACACTGTGGTGAATATTGACGGTGCGGGCAAAGACTGTGGCGCCGTGTCGGCTGCGCCATGGGGAAGTGCCTCAATTCTGCCTATCAGCTACATGTACATCAAAATGATGGGCAGTGCCGGACTGCGCAAAGCAACCGAAGTGGCCATTCTGAATGCCAACTACGTAGCGAAGTGCCTGGAAGGACATTACCCGGTACTCTACAAAGGCCGTAACGGTCGTGTTGCACACGAATGTATTATCGACCTGCGCCCGCTGAAAGAAGCGTCTGGTGTGTCTGAACTGGATATCGCCAAGCGTTTGAATGACTACGGTTTCCATGCGCCAACCATGAGCTTCCCGGTAGCGGGTACACTGATGATTGAGCCAACTGAATCTGAGTCAAAATTTGAATTGGATCGCTTTGTAGAAGCCATGGTTCACATTCGCGAAGAAATCGCTAAAGTGGAAAGCGGCGAGTGGGATGCAACGGACAACCCGCTGCACAATGCGCCTCATACCCTGGCTGACATTTGTGATAACGACTGGAACCGCAGCTATGACCGCACCACAGCGGCCTACCCGGTACCAACCGTTGCACGCAACAAGTTCTGGCCAAGCGTAAACCGTATCGACGACGTCTACGGCGATCGCAATCTGATTTGTAGCTGCCCAACACTGGATAGTTATATTGAGGAGTGATGTAACCGTCTGTCGTGACCTAAGCCAATGACTTACTAAACCACGACGATGTACTTTAAGAGGCGAACCCATATGTGGTTCGCCTTTTTCGTTTATATGTACACAGTTTGTGAATTCGCCTGATTAGTTACAGCTGTTACTAAAACAGGCATTGGTATCGCCAAACCCGATGACACCGTTACAGTGCATGGTTTCGGCGTAGCTTCCGCCGCCACATTGTCCGTTGGCGTAGTTCGCCGTGTTGTATTCCATGTCTTCTGCCTCGCGGATTTCTCCGTTTACGAATACATAGTCAACAACGACGTCTCTGCCTGAGGCATCGTTATCATATTGAACCTGTAAATTACCGGATGCACTGCCTGAATAGGTGTAGTCAGCCATTGTTGATGACAGTGTCCAGTCGGCTACCACATTACCGTCTATCACCAGGTTGATATGCTCGCTACCGGTTACCCCTTGAGCTCTTACCGTGATGGTATCGTTGCCACTACTTCCGCCCGGTGATGCCGATGCACAATTACCGCTAAAGCATGCGCCTGTGCCGCCAAAGCCGATAACACCATTGCAGTGCATGGTTTCAGAGTAGCTGCCACCACCGCATTCACCATTACCGTAGGTTGCCGTGTTGTATTCCATGGACTCAGCTTCGCGAGTTTCGCCGTTTACATACACACTGTCTAAGATGACATCGGCACCCGAAGTGTCGTTGTCGTATTCGACTTGCACGTCCCCGGCAGCATTGCCGGAATACACGTAGGACGATGTTGTGGTAGTCAGTGTCCAATCGGCTACTACATTGCCATCGATTAACAAATTGATATGTTCAGTACCGGTGACACCTCTTGCGTTTACTACAATATCCGTTGAAGAGGGAGAGCCTGTGCCGCCTGTAGATCCGCCGCCCGAGTTACCGCCGCCCGAATTCGCACTGCCTTCACTTACCGTAATATCTGAGCTACCGCTACTTTGATAACCTTCAGTGGCCATAACCATGTAGTTAAATGTACCCAGGTTTAGCCCGACACTGGCCCAGGCATCAAAGTGATTGCCGGTGGTAATTGTGCCGCTTATATTGCCGTAGCCTTTGATAGGTTGGCGAACGCTGAAGTACTGATAAAAGGTCTGTGTACCTTCAATACTGGGTTGCTGTACGCGCTGACAACGCCGGATTTTATAGGTCGCGCCATCACTTTGGAATGTGCCGTAATCCACCCCGCCAGCGCAGGAAGACGGATCGTAAGAGCCATAGCTTTCGATGATGTAATACTCAACGAGCGGGTTCTGACTCCAACCGTATAACGCTAAATAGGAGTTTTGAGAACTGTCTACACCATAGTAGCCGGAATAGTTAACGGTTTTTCTTCCTCCGGGGTTCCAGCCTTTACCGCCTACCCAGTTGTTGGTGCCGCTATTCCATTGAGACTGGTAGCGTCCGCCGGGTTGCAAAGTGAAGTTGGCATTGCCGCTGTCTTTCCAGAATGAGTAGTAGAACCCATCGTGAGTGCCGGTTTCATTTTCGTATAGTGTTTGTGCCGTGACGCCTAAACTGCAGGTGAGCAATGAAAGTCCCATTGCCAAGCGTTTTGATTTTGTGCCCATTTTTGTTTCCTTTTAACTTTGTTTGTGCCATTCAAAGATGTGTAAAGGTGTGCTGCCAGACATCATTGCCGCCACTCAGAGAGGCAGGATGAGACCGCAACAAGGGCCGATACTAGGTGATCCGGTCGTGATCTCTAGCAATAAACAACATTTCATAATGTTTAATTCTTATTTCGAAAATGTTAATTAAATTAACAATTTGGTGGTTTTGATACAGTGGTACAGGTAGAAAAGTATCTGGTAATTGGGGAGCTGTTGTTTAAGTCAAAAAGAGGGGCCTGCAGTGCGCGGTACAACGCTATCGCGACGATGAGTTGGAGTACAACGCCAGGCCATTATCACTCTGTGAAAACAGGTGCTTGAGTTGCTGGTGGTAATCACTTGGTAATCGCTACTACTCAGTAGACTCTTCCATAATATTATGTAGTTTAAATGACACACTAAAGCCTTTACCTGGCGCGCTTTCATAATTTATATCGCTGTGAAGCACCGCTTTAACCATGTTGTACACAATGCTTAAACCCAGACCGGCATTGCCTGCACCGCGTTTGGTGGTATAGAAAGGTTCAAACAGTTTCTTTAGTTCGTCTTCTTCAACGCCTTTGCCATTGTCGGTAAATGAAAGCTGATAGCCGTCACCGGCGGGCGCAACGCTAATGGTGATTTCGCATTGTTTCTGGCCAGGCGCAAAGGCATGAATAATAACATTTGAAGTAAGCGCAGCCAGAATTTGAAGGATGATTGTAGGGTAGGTGGATACATTAACGTTAGGGGGGATTCGGGTATTGAATGTAATGATTGAGTTATTCGAAGTGGCGTTATACGTTTGCACAAATTCGGCCACTAATTCAGCCAAATCAACGGTTTCTAACTTCGACGCCTCGTCGGTGTTTTTCACTGCCACGCGCTTAAAACTCGATAGTAACTTAGACGCCCTCTGCATGTTTTTCAGCATGCTCGATGTCAGGTCCTGGGCCGTATTGAGGAATTCGTCAAACTGATTCGCATCTAACTTACCGTCATCGAAGTCCCGACGTACTTCAGCTAACAGCTCTATAAGTAATGAGCAGTTACCAATGTTTACGCCCAGTGGTGTATTTATTTCATGAGAAACACCGGCAACCAACCCGCCCATCGCGGCCATTTTTTCTGATTCAATCAGCTTTTCCTGCTCCGATGGATCTATCTGAGACACGTGCGGTACTTGTGCTTTTTTCATTTACCCTCAGCTCGATGTTTTCTGCCACCCCAGGCGCTGTGCAGAAGCGCGTAGTGAAGTTGGGTCATTAGACTTCACTATTGAGTATAGACGATGATTTGTTGAGCGCTGGCCTCGCATTTATTTTAAATAGTCAAAGTCTTTACAAATGCGTATGCTAGACGGTCAGGAAATAACTATTCAAAGGGACGAATATGAAGTCTGCTGTTTTAAACTCGCTGAAATCACTTGGTATTGCGGGGAGTTTCGCTGTTGTTGCGCCATTTGCCAATGCGGTGGATTTAATCGATTTGGGAGATTTCCCTGCGTGGTTTACCGACGCGATGGCCAGAGAAGTCACCGTTGCAAACACCAGTGATTTTGAGCTCACCGCATTGAGTGCAAAAGGTAAAGTGCCTGGCGCGTTGTCGTTAGAAGAGCAAGAAGAAGGGTATTGGTACTATAACATCAATATTGGTACCGGCTCGCCAGTTGAATGTTATGTATTTACTGAATTTGACGGCCCTGCTAATTCCCTGAAAGCCATTATCAAGCACAACCTGCAAGGTGCTGAAGCACTTAACGGCAAGAGTCTATCGGGTCAGTTCAACTATGCCATCGACAGTGGGCTAACTGGCGCTACACCTTATTTGCAACTCGATACGTTATACATGCTCGGAGAGGGCGCAGATAAAGTATCCGGTGTCATTAAGGCCATGTCTGCGCAAACCGAACAGAGCCTGCAAATTTGTACCCACAACGAAATTGGCTATCGCGCGACATTCCGTTCAGTGTTCGACGCGTTTGTGGAGGCTTTTGCCCAACCTCACGATGCCGCTACATTTTTTAGCCCGGTCTATCGGGTTTCAATCAATGGTATGCCCGTTGGCTTTAGCCGTGAAGTATTCAGTGTCGACAGTGACGGTGACGTTGGTATTGAAAATTACAGCGCTTATATTTTCCCCGTTGATGCCAGTTCTGTTGCCACTTCTGACAACGTTTCAACTTCCTGGAGTCGGGCCGATGGTTCGTTAATTAATGCGAATCAATATGCGGTTGAAAACAGTACCCTGGCGTCTAGATATGCCATTAGCTACAACGAAGATGCCTGGTATGTTGAAGGCGAACTGCAAGGCAAAGCGGTTAGCGGCAAGCTAGACTACAACAGTTGGCTATTGTCTGGTCTTGGCAGCTACCTGGAAACAGAAATACTGAAGCAATCAGATAAGGCCTCTGCGACATTCCATATGTGGGCACCAGATGCCGATCCTCTGAGTGCGCTGGAAGTAAATTTAAGCAAAATCGACAGTCCGAACGCCAATTTCAAACTGGACATGGGTGCTTTAGTGATGGAATTCCAGGCCAAAGAACACGGTATCTTTGAGCAAGGCACATTGTCCAGAGGTGCTTTGAAAATGCAGATGGAGCTTATTTATCTGCATGGTAAACCGGTGCTGCCGTGAAGTGGCTGGTTTCGTTATGGGTGCTGTTCTGGCATGTTCCGGTCAGCGCCGATACTGCGCCGTTAATGGCTTCGATTTCGGTTGAGCTCACTTCAGAGCAATCTTTGCCTTTAGAAAATACTATTCAGGCGACTCTGGTCACCTCTGAAGCGACCAAATTAAAAGCGGCGTTGAAGGCGTGGGAAGGCATAGACATCCTGCAGGCAACGGCGACTGAGTTGACCCTTACCATTAAACCGCGGCCGGTTTACAACGGTAGCGTAGAAACTGCCTTTTTAGCCGATAGCTTTGTTATCGATATTAACGAACCCAGCACCAAGCAGTTTGCCAGTGAGTTTATGCATTGGGTGACGCAGCCCTGGAAATTGTCTGACCTTACGGAGTACGTTAATCAATACATCGACCAGCCAAGCTATATTCACGGATTTAACTTTGCGTCTGTGGTAGCCACTCAACGCAGCGGGGATTGCACTGAATACGCAGCACTCACGACAGCCCTGGCCCGTTCACTTGGTTTGCCTGCACGGCTGGTTGTTGGCACGGTCATTGTCGAGGAATCAACGTCAATACAGGCATTTGGGCACGCGTGGACGGAAGTGTATTACGAGAATAGCTGGCAAATCATTGACGCTGCCTTATTGCAATCGACAGCGCTAAAACATTTTTATTTACCTGCATCAGCACTAACAAACGAAGGACCAGGGTACGCTATGGCCTTGATTCATTCCGTTGGGTTAATGCCTGAAAAAATCGTGGCGGTAAGTAATGCCAGGTAAGATCAGGCTTATGCCTGTTTTTTCCTGGTGAGAATAAATTGCGGCAAAACGGTTTTATTCAGCTATACCTAAACACAACGCATGGAGAACATGATGGCCAAAGTAACCGGTATTGGTGGCGTATTTTTTAAAAGTAAGCATAACGATCGCGAGCTAGCCAAGTGGTATAGCGAGCACCTGGGGTTTAAATTAGAGGACTTTGGTGGTGCTATTCTTAACTGGGCTGAAGATACGGCGAACGACAACGGGTTAACGGTATGGCACGTTGCGGCGAAAGAGTCAGAGTGGTTTTCGCCGAGTCAGTCGCCGTTTATGATCAATTATCGGGTCGACGATTTAGACGAGCTGCTGGCGCAGTTGCAGAGCAAAGGCGTAGACGTTGAAGCCGGTCCAGAGTCACATGAAAACGGCAAATTCGCCTGGATCATGGACCCTGAAGGCAACAAAATTGAGCTGTGGCAACCTCAGGCTTGGCAGGACAAACCCAACGAATAACCGCAACTTTGCGGCGCGGTTAGTGGCTGTGATTTAAAGACTGCTCAAAGTCGTTGTCCAGTTGCTTGGCAAAATTCTTTGCATGCATTGCCACTAACTCCAGTTGAAAGTCTTCTTCAGTTTGCGGCGTATACATGGGCACTCTCGCCGCTTCGCCATGTTCATTTACGGCCATAAACGAAATAAAACACCGGTTAGTGATCCACTGTTCGTTGACCTTTGGCTCAATGGCTTTCACAACAACGTAAATATGCATACTCGATCTACCGGTATGAACGACACTGGCGTCGAGCCGAACCATCTGCCCGACTTTGATTGGGCGAATAAAGCGAATGCCATTTGCTGAAATGGTAATGCAGTATTTGCCACTCCATTGAGCTGCACAGGCATAAGCGGCCTGGTCAATCCATTTCATCACCATACCTCCGTGCACATTGCCGCCAAAGTTAATATCTGTTGGCTCGGCGAGAAATTGAAATGTTAGATGTGAACTAAGCATAGGAGGTACCTTCTTACTGCATGTTGGTTAAAGTATAGTCAATATCGATAACATTGCCTGTGCTGAAGAAGGCCTATGTGTAGGCGGATGTTAGTTTTATAACAACCTTGACGCGTTATTTTGGGGTGAGTGTTCACGTAAGATAAGATGAGAACAAGGTTTTCTTCGTTGGTCGGCTCCTGAATCTTTGCTGTTATTTGTCTACACTAAAGTTAATTCAAGACTAACGAAATGATAACGAGAAAATCAAAAGGATCTGACGTCGATGAAATACATGTACGTACTGTTTCTGGGAGCCTGTTTAGCGGTAATGGCGTTGAACGCGCCAGCGAAGTTAAATCAAAACGAACTCAATGTGAGTGGCCTTAAAAATTTCCAAATCAATAGCGAAACCATGGTCAGTGCGGGTTTACCCGATAATACACATCTGGAAGCATTGGCGAAAAGCGGCGTAAATCGTGTTGTCGATTTAATTCCAGGAGATCGCCAGGCGGAGCAGCAAATCGCAGAGTCACTGGGCATGCAGTACCACAACATTTCCGTTGATTGGCACAATCCGACGCTGGCGGACTTTGAGCGTTACACAGAAATAATGAATGAAGCCAAAGACAACGGTGAAGTGGTTCTCACACATTGCAAATTGAACTGGCGAGGCTCAGCGTTTACGTACTTGTACCGCGTTACTCAACTCAATGAAGACGAAGCAACTGCACGCGCCGACATGGAAGCGATCTGGACACCCAATGAGACCTGGCGCGATTTTATAGAGAAGGTCAAAACGGCCAACTAAGCTGATTTGTTAACTTGTATGCGAGTATCTGTCTAAAATTATTAAGCAATTTAAGAAATCTTAAAATTTTAGATACAGATCAAAATTTATTTATTTTTTGCTGCTAAACTTTGAAGTGACCCTACAAATAGTGCTTCCGAATGTTGTACGAGAAACACGTAACGCCGCGGAGACATGTTATGTCCTTAAGTGCTTTTCCTACATCAAAAAAAATCGCAACACAGGCAGATTCAGCCCTCAATGTAGACAGAGGGCATCTTTGGTTACATTGCTTCAGAACCTGCAAAGAATGCAAGGAGCTTTCCTCAGACCTCACCCAATATGTGTTCAGAGACGGTAGTTCACTTGTACTGGATTCCAGTCATGATTTTCCAGTACCCGTTGATAGAACCACGCTGATCAGACAACTCCAGAATAGACGAAGTTACTAGGTTAAATTCGTATCATTCGAAAGCCCTGTAGTTCAATTGAACGCAGGGCTTTTTCATATAAAACAAAGAAGTAGAGTTATCTTTTTTTGTTTCTGTTTTGTCCAAACTGTTAAGTTGTTCAGTTCGTGCGGTTTTTCCCTCGGTTTATCCTCTTTTTTTTGCAAAAAGCCTGTAAGAGTCCATACTTAGCCTAGTTGTTATGTATTTGTTAAGTAACAGGAGTAAGAAGGTGGCACTCTCCATAAAACAAAAATTATTGTTACTGTCGTTGGTACCCGTTGTGGTGCTGGGGGTTGTGTTAACAGCCTTCACTGTTTTTCAGGTAAATCAATTGGCTGAAAATCGCCTGGATAGCAGCAGAACGCTGCTTGTTGATGATCGTGAACACGAAGCTAAATCATTGGTAGAAATTGCGGTTAGTTTAGTGAAGCCTATCTATGAAAATGGCGGCTCCAGAGACGAAGCCGTTGCCTTGCTAAGCCGTTTTTCTTACGGTGAGTCCGGCTACTTTTTTGGCTACGACAATAACGGTATACGCGTATTCAACGGGAGCAATCCGGCGGGTATTGGCAACAGTTATTGGGATCTGAAAGACAGCAACGGTACTTATCTCATTCGCGAGTTGGTTAAGGCCGGTAAGCTGAATAAATTCGCAGAAGGCGGTAACTATGTGACTTATTACTTCCCGAAACCTGGCGATACTAAGCCTTATCCCAAGCTGTCGTATTCTGCGTATTTTCCCAATTGGGACCTGATGATTGGTACCGGTTTCTACATTGACGAAGTTGAGCGGCATCTTGCGGGCATAGAAGAAGACGTATACTCCACACGAAATGGGCTGGTTACGCTGCTGGTAGTGACTTGCGTGGTGTTAGTGGCGGTGGTCTTTTTTGTTGGGCTACTGGTTAGACGCAGCATTAGCAAGCCATTGGATCAGATCACCAGCTCAATCAAGCTATTGTCTGAAGGTAATGGTGATCTTACCCGTAAGGTCAAAGTCGATGATCAGTTCGAGATTGGCTTACTGGCTAAATATGTCAATCAGTTGCTCGGCAATTTGCATAGCATGATGTGCATGATCCGCGATGTGACCCAGGATATTAAGGCGGAGACGGGTAAGCTGGATGAACGAGCGGCGCGATTAGACCGAATTGCAGCGGAACAACAAGGTAATACCGACCAGATTGCGGCCGCGATTACTGAGCTGTCAGCTTCTTCGATGAACGTGACCCAAAATGCAGATGCTGCTGCCGATGCGGCACAGGAAGCCGAGCAGCAAGGCAATATTGCCGACAAGACGGTATGGGAAAGCGTCAGCAGTATGAATGAACTGGTAGATGAAATTAGTCGGGCCAGTGAGGTGGTGAAACGCGTTGGTGGCGACGTCGATGCTATTGTTAACCTACTGCAGGTTATCGAGAATATCGCTGAGCAGACCAACTTACTGGCGTTGAACGCGGCAATCGAGGCTGCTCGAGCAGGGGAACAGGGGCGCGGATTTGCTGTTGTTGCTGACGAAGTACGTAGCCTGGCAAGTAAAACACAGTCCAGTACTGAACAAATTCAGGACATGATACAGCGGCTACAAAGTGGCTCACAATCTGCGCTTACCACCATGGAAGCCAGTATTTCCAAGAGTCAGGAAACCCAACACCGGGTTGAAGCTACCAGGGAAGCGTTACTGGCCATCGCCAAAGCCACACAGACCATTAATCAGATGAACGCAGAAATTGCGTCTGCTGCGCAGGAACAAAGTCAGGTATCTGGCGATATCAGCGTACGCGTAAACGAAGTCAATGAGCAAACGAGTCAGCTTGCGCATTCATCGGCCGAGAACAAAGTCGCCTGCGACGTTATGAACGACAAAACGCGCCATTTGGAATCTCTGGTTGGTCAGTTCCGCTTATAACGCAGTCGCTCGTTAGTTAAGTGTTACCCAAAGCGTCTTTTGTTTGAAAGGCGCTTTTATTTTGCGCGTTTAAAAATGCTGTGGGCACAATAAAAAACATGATGGTTTAATGCCGTCTTGCCGCCATTTTATGGCATCATGTTGTGAAATAATAAT
>Ga0209379_10002214_pt1 | contig 12002 bp, 8 predicted proteins | sample tdDd001_FD_187124 | JGI IMG/M metagenome (GOLD analysis project Ga0209379, IMG submission 187124) | Marine sediment microbial communities from the Atlantic coast under amendment with organic carbon and nitrate - tdDd00.1 (SPAdes)... | ecosystem: Environmental > Aquatic > Marine > Coastal >...
TCAATCGAGAATAATATAAATACAATACGCGCCCGTTCTGGAAGCTTGAGTAATAGCTTATCAAGCTTCTCGTATTCCAGTATTTCACCGCTTGCTTCGGTATGTTCACTCATAGGTGCGAAACGGACCCAAAAGCTTTTATGTTTCTTAATACTGCTCAATGTCTGGTTGACCGTCATACTATGTAGCCAAGTAGAAAATTGACTGTCTCCCCGAAATTGGGGCAATTTTTGCCATAAGCGAACAAAGGTTTCCTGTGTCGCTTCTTCAGCCAAGTAAGCTTGTCCGGAGAGTCTGAAGCAGAGGCCATACACTCTTTTGTGATGATGCAAATAGATCTGCTTGAAAGCGGTTTTATCTCCTTGCTTGGCTTTCTCAATCAGTTCCAGTTCACAAGCCTCTTGGTTTGCAATGAACTCTATCTTTGCATTCACTCAATATTCCCTGTGTTATGAGTACTAAATTTTTTTAGATACCTATTAGACATAGGCATAGTGGAAAAAGGTTTGAATGAATATTAAATAAATGTTGCCAAAAGGTATATCTGTTATGTCGAAGAGGAGGGGACAAACTAAAATGGGTGTTATATCTCCATAAAGGCGGTTGTGAGTAAAGAGGAGAGCGGAAAAGGAGAGTGGATCCCCTTTTCTTTAGCTGGCTACTTACTTTGATCTGTTTCTGCAAATGCTATTTGTGCCCCGACAAGGTCGGCCAAAGCGGTGCCTACGGTTTTAAATAGTGTTATCTGTTTATCGTCAGCTCTTCCCTTCAGTCGATTGTCACACAGTTGTGCCAGCTCACCTTTGACTTCATTCGTGTTGTAAACCCCCTCTGTGACAGGGATCAGGATCTCTCCGGCCTCGGCAAAGACATTTATTTTTGAGTCAACGTACACTTCAGATTTTAAAATTAGCTTAGTGTCGCATTCGCGCCTGTCATGATTATGATTACCGACAAAGTCTGTATGTGTGCCTTCCTGTACCCAGTCACCGTCAAATAACGGTGTTGGTGAGCCCGTAGCACAACTTATGATATCGGCATTTCGAACGGCTGACTCTAAGTTGTCACATACTTTTACGTCGAGTTCGGGGCGACGAGTCTTCACTATATCGACTATTCTAAGAGCACTTTCAAGGTTGCGGCCCCATATCTTAATCTCGTTGATAGGCCTGACGCTTGCGTGAGCGAGCGCCATAAAGGAGGCAAGACGACCTGTGCCACACACCAGCAATTTAGAGGCGTCTTCTCTTGCCAGAAAGTCACTTCCCAATGCCGAGATCGCTGCCGTACGCCAGTAAGTCACGCTTGTACCATCCACTAAAGCCTGGGGAATACCGGTTTTACGATCAAAAATCATTATTTTTGAATAAAGACTCTCTAAATCAGTCGACTTGCTTGGATTATTTGGAAAGTAGGTAAAGGCTTTAACCGCTATCGTATGCTCATTCCATGAGGGTAATACGGCAAAGGCATCACTGTGGGGGGAGGACTCATCTAAGCTGAAAACTTGTCGTTGAGGCATGCCTGCAGGTTTAGAGAAGGTCTCTTTAAGCGCACTAATCAGTTTCGGAAAGTTAAGGGTTTGGTGAACCTGTTCTGCATCAATGACTAGCATAGCTACTCCATAATTTATTTTTGGATATTGTATGCTAAAATTTAATTTAATAAAACATGACTCATGTTAAGAAGAAGAATATATCGATAAAACATGATAATGCCGAGTTTGCATGATTTTATTGTGTTTTCTTACTAAGATTAGTTAATGATGCTGGTTTTGTTGCCGATAACCAGTAACGGCATGATTTGGTTGTTGCGCCTGTCGCCAAACCAACTTAGCCCTGTGATTTATTTACAACTATTCTTACCAGAGTGCTCTCATTTATAAAGGTCGCCAATATGCTCATTCGTCATAAATTACTACTCAGTGCCGCAGTGTCTATTCTCTCCATATTTGCTATGTTTGGTTTGCAAGTATATTCAAGCGGTATTCAGGATGAATTGTCTCATACAGCTCAAAATGTGATTGATTTAGAGAAAGAGGTGCTGAGTCTTCGCAAAGACGAAAAGGATTTTTTCGCCAGATTAGAGCTTGGGTATCTGGATAAACACAAATCCAATGCCAGCGATATTGACAAAGTGATGAGCTCTTTGAGAGAAAGCTTTACCATTTATGATATATCGACCGATGCACTGCAGAGTTTCGAGAAGAGTTTACATCACTACGAAAAAGCTTTTCAAAATGTTGTTCAACTGCAACAGGAGATAGGGCTTACCCCAAAAACTGGTCTCTATGGCACCCTTCGACAAGCTGTTCATAATGTTGAAACTCTGGTTAAAGAGTATGATGAGCCTGAACTGATGGTCGTAATGCTACAACTCAGGCGTAATGAAAAAGACTTTATGTTACGCCGGAACATGAGTTATGTAGATAAATTTGAAAGCAATATTGATAAATTCGAGCAGGCGTTGGCCGATTCCGGGCTCGATTATAGTGTCAGAAATGAAACCATGACGCTTATCTCTAGTTACCAGAAAGATTTTGCAACCTTGGTGGCCAAAGAGCAAGCCTTAGGATTAACCAAAAGTGATGGCGGAATGGCGGAACTGCGTGATGCCATTGCTGCGGCAGAGGCGGACTCTGAGCGATTGAAAGAGCAAGCTATTGAGGCGATCCATGCTGCTGAAGAGTCGGCCCTTACCATGGGAATTATTGTATTTATCCTGATCGCTATCATTCTTTGTGCTTTCACCCTTTTTATTATCCGCAGCATTATGGAGCCGGTAACACGTATCACTCTTGCTATCTCAAATATCGAAAAGAATAAGGATTTGACGATCCGCTGTGATGCAACTTCAGATGATGAACTCGGGCAAATAGCCAAACACTTTAATCTTATGGTTGAGAGCTTCCAGACACTGATTGAAGAGGTCATCGAATCCGTTCAAATAATGAATCACTCCTGTTCTGAGCTCTCATTAAATGCCACTAAAGCATCTGAAGGTGTGGGGCAGCAGCTCAATGAAACCGATATGGTGGCTACCGCGATAACTGAAATGGGCGCAACTATCGATGAGATTGCAAAAAATACTGAGCTAGCCGCCGAAAGAGCCGGAAATACCCATGACAATGCGCAAAAAGGGCAGGTAGGTGTCGAGCAGACCATTGAGATGATTCAATCATTAGCTGAGCAGTTAAATGGTTCTGCGCAAGTGGTTGGTGAGTTGGAAAAAGACAGTGAGACAATAGGTAGCGTACTGGATGTGATTAGAGGTATTGCCGAGCAGACGAATCTTCTAGCACTCAATGCGGCTATCGAGGCAGCCCGCGCTGGTGAGCAGGGACGTGGTTTTGCTGTCGTTGCAGATGAAGTGCGTAGTTTAGCGATGAGGACTCAAGAGTCGACCGAGGAGATCGCAGGGATCATTCAAACGCTGCAGGCGAGAACCCGCTCTATCGTTCAGTTGATGGAAGCAACTCAGAAACAGGGTGGTGAGAGTGCTGAGCAGGCCGCAACAGCGGGTAGCCTACTCGAACAGATAAACGTCGACGTAACGAATATCATGGATATGAGCACTCAAATTGCGGCAGCAATCGAAGAGCAGAGTATGGTTGCCTCTGAGGTTAACAAGAACGTCGTGGTTATCAGGGATATTGCTCAAGATTCGGCGACAGCGGCTGATGAGAATGCACAGGCTTCGAGTGAGGTGCAGTCTCGTGCCGAAGCACTTCAGCAAGCTGTGAGCTTATTTAAGATCTAAGTCAGTAGCAACCCTTTAGGTTAACTGAACAAGGGTTGGTGCAAGTTGGGTGTATGAAATTAAATCACTTTCTAAATTTGCTTGGCTTAGTGATTCTGCTGCTCTCATTCTTTGCGGCGAGTGTGCTTTATCATTTTGTATACTTGCCCGCTATCGAGACCCAGATACGATCTCAGCAGGAAAAGGAGCTTCTTGCCGTTCAGCGTGGCATCAAGTTTGCTCAAAAAAGCTTAGAAACCCTCTGCTATGATTATGCCGTCTGGGATGAGATGGTTAAATTTGTAGAATCCAGAGAGCCCGGCTTCATAGAATCCAATTTAAGCGTAAACAGTTTTGAGGCTGCCGATATCGATGGAGCGTACCTCTTCGATACCCAAGGTAAGCTATTGTGGCAGCATTTTGTAAAGCCTGACTTTTCATCTCATCACTTACAAAAAGATAATACTGCCTGGATTGGGCAAGTACTACCGGATGAGAACGTAGTTACAAAACAGCTTCCTTCGACAAGAAACGGAATAATTAATTTAGATGGAACGGTGGTCTATTTCAGTAATGCCGTCGTGTTACCAACCGATGGTTCCGGGCAGATCGTCGGTAGCCTGCTGATGATAAGGGAGATAAGTGATAGTCTGGTTGAACAGATCAGGCAGTTGAGTTTGGTTAATTTTGATATCGAGGGTTTAGACCCTGAACAATCATATTCAGGCCTGACCGACTTTAATAGTATGCCTCAAATCGGTGCTCTGGCTTCTAAGCATGAATGGCTTATTAATGATGTTTTCGGTGTCCCTACACTGAAAATTTCGGTCGTGCATGACGAAAAAATATCGCCTTCAATCTTTACTCCTGAGTCTATCTTACTTTTTATTACCCTGATTATCGCCTCTGCATGTTCGGTTATCCCGGTGTCAGTCATGATATTAAGGCCGATACGAAGTGCCAGCTTAGTTTTAGATAAAATGGCTGAGCGGGGAGTCTTGTATAAGATGAGGACCACATGGCATATCGATGAGATAGTCCGCTTATCAAGTTCCTTTAATCTGATGGTTGATAAATTAGAGCGACATCAAAATTATCTGGAATCCTTGTCCTATAAAGACCCGTTAACGGGGATCGCTAACCGTCGCAGTCTTGAGGTTTTCGCCCAGCGGGCCTTCAGCCAGTGGAAAGAGGGCAAAGGTGTTATAGGTTTCTTGATGATAGATATCGATCTGTTCAAGGAGTACAACGATAGTTTAGGTCACCAAGCTGGAGATCAAGCCATTCTTTCGATTGCACAAACCTTATTGCTAGAATGCAGACGAAGGGGAGAGTTAGTTACACGCTATGGGGGGGAGGAGTTTTGTGTTGTAATTCAGGGGGATAACTTTGCTCAAATGGAGTTATTATCGAAAAGGATGCTGGAAAAAGTGAGGGAGCTAAATATCTATCACCCTAAGTCTTGTTTCGATGGCAGGGTAACTGTGAGCATTGGTGGCGTGTTTTACGAACGTTTTCATCCATCATTTTCAGATGTTAGTTGGGAAAGTATGATCGCCCAAGCTGATGAGCAACTTTATAAGGCAAAGTTATCGGGGCGTAATAAACTGATGCTTGAGTACAAGAGAGTGGAACCATTAAAGCTTGTTGAATAAGTCACAGAGAATAGCTGATAAAAACGGTTGAAAAAATTGTAAATTATCGAGGGGATTGATTCAGATTTACATCTTAAAGAAGAGAAAATTGGTGCCCGAACCCGGAATCGAACCAGGGACACGAGGATTTTCAATCCTCTGCTCTACCGACTGAGCTATTCGGGCAACGGGCGCTATTAAAAGGCTTTTAGACTTTTGAGTCAATAACTTTTTTCAATTTAATCACATTCCTCGTTAGTTTGGATGACTTTTGTTCTAATTAGCCTGATGGACTGTCTTTATGAGTGAAAAGTCAGCATAGTTGGAAATTGAGGTCATTTGTTATTGCTTAGAGGCACAATTGAGGAATTGATATTTTATGGATGATAGAGATAGTTTGGTTTGCCCATAAAAAAGCTCCGTTACCGGAGCTATTTATGACTTAACCAAGCTAATACCAGATTTAGCGAGATAACATCTTATTGTTTGGGAAGTTAACTTTCATTACAGACAAGACATTCTCCTTGAGCTTTTCTTGGCCCAACTCACCATAAGCCTCTGCCATTATCTCTAATGCTCGCTCTGTCGATGTTGTGCCCGGATATGTCTCCATAACCGATTGTGCTCTCGTAGAAGCCGCACTCCAAGCATTCATTTTTATATAGTATTCAGCTACGCTGATAGAATACTTTGCTAAACGGTTTTTCAAGTAAAGCATGCGCTTAGCTGCATCTGGTGCGTATTTGCTATTGGGGTATGACTTGATTAGACGGTCGAAATCATTAAAGGCATCTTGTGCTACTTTGGGATCTCGATCTGTTCTGTCGATATCTAACATATCGTGGAACATATAGTTATCAGATTGCATATTGACGAGTCCACGCATGTAGTAAACATAGTCAATATCTTTATGAGTTGGGTTGAGCCTGATAAAGCGATCGATATTAGCGATACCCGATGCAGCGTCATCTAGTTTATAATAGGCGTAGATGAGATCGAGTTGTACTTGAGTTTTATGCGGGCCAAAAGGATAGCGAGAGTCTAATGCTTCTAATGAGCGTACCGCTTTACTGAAGTTTCCAAGCTCCATGGACGTTCTTGCTTGAGAGTAAAGTATATCTGGCGAGGATTTCTTTACCTTTAGATCTTCTTCTGGGCTACTACTACAGGCCGCTATGGCCAGTGAAAACAGGCCGACTACGGCACCTTTAGCGAATTTATGCATACTTAAGTTCGATTCTTTTAAAGTTATGGTTAAGAATTTTTCCATTTCAATATAAAATAGAAACAATTCGATTGTAACAGATAGCACATATTTTTGGACCCCGAAACGCGGGTACGGTTCCTATGACACAAGAGATTAATCTAAAAAGTGAGATAACAGCAACACAAACAGGTCAAAGATTGGATCAAACTTTGGCCGAATTGTTCCCTGATTACTCACGCACACGCATCAAAGAGTGGATCCAGGCTGGTTGGGTTTACATTGATGGCGCAGTTTCTACCAAGCCTAGAGAAAAGGTGCTTGAAGGGCAAGAGATTCAAGTTGAAGCTACATTGGTCGAAGAGACTACAGCTAAAGCACAAGCGATAGACTTAGATATCGTTTATGAAGATGATCATATTCTTGTGATTAATAAACAGGCTGGACTCGTTGTTCATCCTGGCGCAGGTAATAGTGATGGCACTTTGATGAATGCTTTATTGCATCATTGTCCAAATATCGAACTTGTTCCACGCGCGGGTATCGTGCACCGTTTGGATAAAGACACAACCGGACTTATGGTCGTGGCTAAGACCGTTGAGGCGCAAACTCATCTGGTTGCGGCTCTACAGGCAAGAGAGATCACGCGTGAGTATGAAGCCATAGTACAAGGCTCTATTATCTCTGGTGGTACAGTCGATGAACCTATCGACCGTCATCCAACTAAGCGTACTCATATGGCGGTGGTTCATACAGGTAAGCCTGCGATGACTCATTACCGTGTTGCTGAAAAATTTAGGGCTCATACTCGATTGAGATTGCGCCTTGAGTCTGGCAGAACCCATCAGATCCGTGTGCATATGTCTCATATCGGGCATACCTTGGTCGGTGACCCTGTATACGGCGGTCGTCCCAGACCACCAAAAGGGGTGACTCCTGAGTTCTTTGACATTTATATGGGCTTCAAGCGTCAAGCTTTACATGCGATCAGGCTTGAGCTTGCACATCCTTATACTTGTGAAATTATGAGTTGGCAGGCACCGGTTCCTGAAGATATGGTGATTTTGACTAAGGCGTTACGTCAGGACACGCTCGAAAATCCATCGATTGTTTAATCGATGTCACCACTCTTTAAAAATAGAGATTGGAATATTCCTCAAGGAGTGAGGATCGCTTTTTCTACTCGTCGAGATGGCGTGAGTGAATGTCCGTACGAGAGTCTTAACTTGGGGCTGCATGTCGGAGATAGCGAAGAGAAAGTACTGCTAAACAGAGCGCTCATTCACGAGCGCTTTGGCCTTCCTGATTTTCCCGCTTGGTTAGAGCAAACTCATAGTACCAGAGTCATAGAAGCTGATAATCAGACGGTTCATAATGCCGACGGCAGCTATTCAGATCGTTTAAAACAGGTATGCGTCGTGATGACCGCAGATTGTTTGCCGGTGTTACTCTGCGACAGAAACGGAACTGAAGTCGCCGCAGTTCATGCCGGCTGGAAAGGACTATGTGATGGAGTTATTGAGGTCGCACTCGATAAGTTTAAGTCTGATAAAGCACATCTCATCGCTTATCTTGGGCCGGCTATTGGTCCCGACGTTTTCGAAGTTGGTGAAGAGGTCAGGGAGATGTTTGTCTCTCAACATCCGCAGAGCAGTATTTTCTTTCTTGAGAAAGAGCCTTCATCTTCTCTAAAGAATGAGCCCTCAGCTTCTGAAGGTGAAAACTCCACCCCTAGCAATCAAAAATACCTTGCTGATTTGCAGGGACTGGCCAGATTCAGACTTAATCTAGCTGGGGTCACTGAGATCTATCAAGCTGATATTTGTACTTTTAAAAATTTTGATGATTACTTCTCCTATCGCAGAGATAAAGTCACGGGTCGAATGGCTTCATTTATTTGGCTGGAATAGAGCTCACTCGTATTTGGAGATAAAGAGGTAACCAGCCCTTGAAAAATGACCTTTTACTCCCCATCTTTTAGCTATCGAAGGTAGTTATTTTTGCTTGTGGAGGCTGTATGCGACTCGATCGTATGACCAATAAATTTCAGACTGCAATTTCCGATGCGCAGTCGTTGGCATTAGGGCGCGATCATCAGTTTATTGAACCTATACATCTGATGATGGCTCTACTTAATCAAGACAATGGGTCGATTCATCCTCTGCTCACTCAAGCCGGTATACGAGTCAGTTCACTTCGCTCACAACTCAATCTGGAATTAGACCGTTTACCTCAAGTGGAAGGGACTGGCGGTGATATTCAATTATCACAGGCCTTGATTAGGCTCCTAAATCTTTGTGACAAATTAGCTCAGAAACGAAAAGATAAGTACATCTCCAGTGAACTCTTTATTCTGGCGGCGCTTGAGGGAAATGACACCCTTGCACAGAATTTAAAAAAATCCGGTGCGACTAAAGAGCTGTTAGAAGAGACGATAAAGCAAGTTAGGGCTGGAAAGAACGTTGATGATCCCAATGCTGAAGATCAGCGCCAAGCCCTGAAAAAATTTACAGTAGATCTGACTGAGCGCGCAGAGCAGGGAAAGCTGGATCCTGTCATTGGTCGTGACGACGAAATCCGTCGAACAATTCAAGTATTACAGCGTCGAAGTAAGAATAACCCTGTTTTAATTGGTGAGCCGGGTGTAGGTAAGACTGCCATTGTCGAAGGGCTGGCCCAACGAATTGTCAATGGTGAAGTGCCCGAAGGGATTAAGAACAAACGTGTTCTTTCATTAGACATGGGCTCATTAGTGGCGGGAGCCAAATACCGTGGAGAATTTGAAGAGCGACTGAAAGCCGTTCTGAATGAGCTTTATCAGGAAGAAGGTCAGGTTATTCTATTTATCGATGAACTGCATACTATGGTCGGTGCCGGGAAAGGGGATGGTGCAATGGATGCGGGCAATATGCTTAAGCCTGCGCTGGCCCGTGGTGATCTGCACTGTGTTGGTGCGACGACATTGGATGAATATCGTCAATATATTGAGAAAGATGCAGCATTAGAGAGACGCTTTCAAAAGGTGCTAGTCGAGGAGCCTAATGTCGAAGATACGATTGCGATATTGCGTGGGCTTAAAGAACGTTATGAACTGCATCATCATGTAGAGATCACCGATCCTGCAATCGTAGCTGCGGCCAGTATGTCAAATCGATATGTCTCCGACCGAAAGTTACCCGACAAAGCCATTGACCTTATCGATGAAGCTGCTTCCAGCATACGTATACAGATAGATTCTAAGCCTGAACCTTTAGACAAACTAGAGCGTCGCTCGATACAGCTAAAGTTAGAGGAGCAAGCGTTAGCGAAAGAGAGCGATGAAGCGAGTCTACGTCGCTTATATACTATACGAAAAGAGTTGAGAACCGTTGACGCAAAGGCATCAGAACTTAATGAAATTTGGCATACAGAAAAAGCATCTCTGGCAGGAACTCAACATATAAAAGCGGATCTTGAGCAGGCTAGGTTAGATCTCGATGTGGCTCGTAGAGCCAGTGACCTGACTCGTATGTCTGAACTTCAATATGGTCGAATTCCTGAGTTGGAGAAACAGTTGGATTTGGCATCTCAAGCCGAGATGCAAGACATGACCTTATTGAGAAATAAAGTCACAGATGTTGAGATCGCCGAAGTTTTGTCAAAAGCGACCGGGATCCCTGTCTCTAAAATGCTGGAAGGTGAGAAGGAAAAGCTCCTTCATATGGAAGAAGCGCTTCATTCACGTGTCATAGGGCAAAATGAAGCTGTCGATGCCGTTTCTAATGCTATTCGAAGAAGTCGTGCGGGGCTTTCAGATCCAGACCGTCCAATAGGCTCATTTCTATTTCTGGGTCCAACGGGCGTAGGTAAGACTGAACTTTGTAAATCTTTGGCGAAGTTCTTATTCGATACTGAATCCGCATTGGTTCGTATCGATATGTCGGAGTTTATGGAGAAACATTCTGTTGCGCGTTTACTTGGGGCTCCTCCAGGATATGTTGGTTATGAAGAGGGAGGCTATTTAACCGAAGCGGTAAGAAGAAAGCCTTACTCTGTCATTTTGCTCGATGAAGTTGAGAAAGCGCATCCGGATGTTTTCAATGTTTTACTTCAGGTGCTCGATGATGGTCGTTTAACCGATGGCCAAGGTAGAACTGTGGATTTTAGAAATACAGTGGTCATTATGACCTCTAATCTTGGCTCAGATATTATTCAAGATAGATTTACTGAGCTCTCCTATGGAGAGATGAAGTCAGAGGTTATGGATGTTGTTGTTCATAGCTTCAGACCTGAGTTCCTGAACCGAATCGATGAGACTGTGGTATTTCATCCTCTTGATGAGAAGCATATTAAGCATATTGCAGGTATTCAGATCGAGTCGTTAAGACAACGTCTTGCAGAGAAAGAGTTCGAACTTATCTTGAGTGAGGAAGCGTTAGCGCTTATTGCACGAGCGGGCTTCGATCCTATCTATGGCGCAAGACCATTGAAAAGAGCATTGCAACAAGAGGTAGAAAATCCATTAGCTCAAAAAATACTGAGCGGTTCTCTGGTGCCCGGTAAGCCAATCAAGGTTGATTGTGCGGGTTCGGAATTAGCGTTCGGACAATAGCTTACTGAGATTCGCAGATGTTCTTTAATTTATGAGGTGAGTGACAGTTAAGCCTCAGTTCGTATTTAAGATGATTCTGAGCACCTAAAGAAAAACAGGCTCTGAAGAGCCTGTTTTTCTATGAAGCTGAAATGATTCAACCATTGGATGGTTTGTTTTAGGGTTGCCGTTTGTTTGGAAAGAGACTGGTTACTATTTACAGAATAACCTGATGCGTTCCTCCTGCTCCTTAATTTTAGCCTGACGGTCTTCCTCTCTCATTGCGACCATCTCTCCTGTGGTTTCATCTTGACTTCTGATCCGGGAGTGGCTCGTTAACACATTCAAACTATGTTTGGCATTGTCGCAAATATCGGCTGCATGCTGTTTATTTTCTTCCTTTATCCTTGTAGCATTTTTTTCCTCTTCGCTTGGCTGTGGTTCTGCGGGTCTTTCCTTCGGAGCGATAAAACCTATAGGTTGCTGTTCGATATCTTCACTATGAATCTTGTCTGTTGAGGCATTTTCCGGCTTCTGCTGGCTGTAGTGAGTTACGCCGTCTTTATCCACCCACTTATAGATGACTGTTGCGGATGCAGATCCTATCGATATCAGTGCTAATACGAGTACTAATGTTTTTGTGAACATAATTCCTTCCAATTTGAACTGAAAACTTAGCTATAGCTAGAGTCAATAAGTGTGTGGATTAATGGATAAAGCAATGGATACACAAAGTATGGTATCTTTTTCATACAAGATACTAGTGTTTTAACATTATGCAAAATTTTGATAAAGAATCGGTTAAGAGTAAAGGCATCTATCTGCTACCCAACCTGTTTACAACGGCTGGGCTATT
>Ga0209379_10002215_pt1 | contig 11996 bp, 8 predicted proteins | sample tdDd001_FD_187124 | JGI IMG/M metagenome (GOLD analysis project Ga0209379, IMG submission 187124) | Marine sediment microbial communities from the Atlantic coast under amendment with organic carbon and nitrate - tdDd00.1 (SPAdes)... | ecosystem: Environmental > Aquatic > Marine > Coastal >...
TGACGCGAAGGAATGTATTTTATTTCGAATTTTCATTTCGACACAACAAGAGCACATGTTGAGATAGCGGGAGCTAGAGCGATTGATTGTGTAATTGAAGAGTGTTTCGACACAGAAAACTTCCATCCATTCAAAGGGAATTTTGACGTTTCTAAATTAGAAGAAATTATCAAAGACAAAGGGCCAGAAAAAATCGCTGGAATCATTATGACTATTACAAATAACTCAGCTGGTGGGCAACCAGTGAGTTTAGAAAATATGCGTCAAACAAAAGCAGTTGCCGATAAATACGGAATCACTACTTTAATTGACGGAGCACGCTATGCTGAGAATGCATTCTTTATTAAGGAAAGAGAAGAAGGTTATCAAGACAAATCAATTCGTGAGATTGCTCGTGAGCAATTTGACTTAGCAGATATCTTCTTAATGAGTTCTAAAAAAGATGGACTTGTAAACATCGGTGGATTAATCGCAATTAAGAAAGATCATGAATTATTCATTAAATGCCGTTCTTACATCATTCCAATGGAAGGTTTCCCTACTTATGGAGGGCTTGCAGGCCGTGACTTAGAAGCACTTGCAGTTGGTTTAGAAGAAGCCTTAGAGTTTGATTACTTACAACACCGTATTGATCAAATTCGTTACGTTGGAGATAGATTACGTGAAGCAGGAGTTCCAATCCAATATCCAGTTGGTGGGCACGCAGTGTTCGTTGACTGTAAAAAAATCGCTTCACATATTCCGTTTGATCAATTCCCGGCTCAATCAGTTTGTAACGCTGTATATATTGAAGCAGGTGTTAGACCAGTTGAGATTGGATCATTCTTATTAGGACGTGATCCAGATACTAATGAAAACATTGAAAGTCCAATGGAATTAATGAGATTGACAATCCCTAGAAGAACTTACACGTATGCACATTTGGATGTTGTATGTGACGCTGTTATTGAAGTATATAAAAATCGTGAAGACTTAGTCGGTTTAGATTTTGATTTTGAACCACCAGTATTGAGACACTTTACGGCAAGCTTAAAACCTTTAAAATAGCAAAAAGCGCGTCTTTTCGCGCTTTTTATGTACATTAACTTATATTTTATAGTTTTTATATTAAGTCAATTATGATATAATTGATATAGTTTTGTGGGGTGATAAAATGACAATTTCAGATGCTATATTAGCATTTTTAATACCGTTTCTTGTTTCTCTTTTTCTTGTGCCTTTCATTAGGAATATCGCAATTAAAATTGGAGCAGTAGATAAACCAAATGAGAGAAAAGTTCATGAGAATGTTATGCCTAGACTTGGCGGATTAGCTATCTTCATTGCCTTCTTAGTTGGAGTTATGGTTTTTAATGATAAAATAATAAATTATATTGATTATGGGTTAACTGAAATTCATTTTACTAGATATGCTGAAATGCTACTTTCTTCTAGAAAATTGATGGCAACCATTATAGCAAGTATCGTAATAATTTTTGTAGGTGTTATTGATGATATATCAGAAATTAATGCTAGGTTTAAATTAGGTGGACAAGTTTTAGCTGCTGCAGTTATAGTTTATTATGGTAATATTACACTTAGTCCGATTACAGCATTTGGATTAACGATTAATTTCAATTTACTTGCAGACTTTATTTCAATATTTTGGATAGTTGGGGTAATGAATTCTATCAACTTAATCGATGGTCTTGATGGACTAGCATCAGGTATTAGTTCGATTTACTTTTTGACCATTGCAATTATTGCTGTATTTGGTCATTTCTATGATCAAACAACAGGGATGCCAGTTATGATAAATGATAATTTTACTGCATTTATTTCTCTGATAATGCTTGGAGCTACATTAGGATTTTTAAAGCATAATTTTCATCCAGCAAGAATATTCTTAGGTGATACAGGGTCATTATTCTTAGGATTAATAGTTTCAATACTACCATTACTAGGATTTAAAGGTGCAACATTTGTGGTATTAGCTGTACCGTTAGTAATACTAGCTGTACCAGTTCTCGATGTTTTCTTCGCTATTATAAGAAGAGCGATTAGAGGAGATAAATTTTCAACAGCCGACCGACAACATATTCATCATCAACTATTTGATCGAGACTTTGGACATAGAAATACAGTTTTATTAATTTATGGTATTACAATGATGTTCTCAATGGTTGGAATTATCTTTACGTTAGGTAATAGAAATACTGGAGTAGCACTGTTTGTGTTATTATCAGTTGGTGTTATAATTTTTGTTGAAAAAACTTCGGTTCTATCTGAAGACTTTAAGCCAATTAGGGCAATCTTAAGTATATTTAAAAGGAAGTAAACTATGAAAAAGAGATACGATAAAATTATTTTATATATATTGATGATATTTACTGTTTTACTAGCTGTAGGATTAGTATTTACTTCTATGCAATCTAGAGAAAAAGTTTCTAAAGAAGAAATTAATAAAAGAGAAACTTTAGAAAAATATGATTATATTTTTCCAAACAATCCTGTAAAAAGTCAAATGCTTGCTTATGATGACTTAATCAATGCTCTTGCAACAGAAGTTGTTGTTGAACAAGATTATGCAAAAGCAATTGCAAAAGTTTTTGTTACCGATTTCTTTACTTGGACAAATAAAGAGGGAAGATATGATATTGGTGGTGTTGAATACATTACTTCTGGATTCGGTGCCAACTTTAAATACGCTGCGGTCAATAGTTTCTATTATAATCTTCCGACATATGTAAAAGAATTTGGTAAAAATAATTTGCTAGAAGTTGATTTTGTAGAAATTTTATCTGTCACTGAAGCTGAGTTTATAAAAACTAATGGTGAAGCATACGATAAATCATACATTGTTCATATGAAATGGACTTATGTTATAAATGAAATATTTGATAATTCTAAATTTCAAACTACAACGCATTTAACAATGGTTAAAGACGATGATGGTAAATATAAAGTCGCTTATTTCTTAAGAGATTAACTATGATAATGAATATAATTTAAGATGTAGGATTTCCTACATCTTTTTTATTTGCAAAAAAACGAATCTAATTAAAGATTCGTTTTGAGTTAAATTCTTTTTTATTCCTCTTCTTCACCTTCAACTACAACTGGTTCTGTAATAGTTACTGTCAATGTTTGTTCTGCGATGTTTCCATTTGCATCAGCTACAGATTCATATTTTATTATATATTCTCCAGCAGCTAATCCATCAAGAAAAGTTATTTCAGCATCATTATAAAGAGTCTTGTAAGTTAGACTATTAGCTCCATGACTTGCAGTTGCAACTGGCAAATTATATGGAAGTTGATCGGTTGTAATTGAAACTGAATTTCCACCACTAATAACGAGAGTCGGTTTAGTGACTGTAATTAATACTTCTTGTGTAATATCATAAGATTCTCCGTATGAATCAACGATTGAATATACAACAGTATAAGTACCTGGTGCCTCGTCATCTCCAAAAATTCTTGCCATATCGTCTGATGATGGTACAATTGAAGACCCGTCAGCATTTCTTGTAATTACGTTAACAGGATCGATAGAGTATAACTCACCTTGATCTTTGTTAATTGTAATCACGGCTTGAACTAAACTGATTCTTGAAGGACCTTTAGAAATAGTGAACACAAATTCTTCACTAATTAAAATCTGATCACCAATATTGAAGTTGGAGTTGACAAATGTTCTATCTGGGATACTATCATTAATCTCATAATTAAAAGTAACTCTATTTAAACCATTATCACTTATCCATTTATCTAAATCTAATTCATCATCTGAACTCTTGTCATAGATATAACCTGTAAAGTCAGGAATTATCACTCTAGGACCTTCTAAAATTTTAAATGTGATTTCGTCAACATTCTCAGCAAATGTTGACCATGCTTTGACAGATTGTGAAATGATAAGACCAACATTCTTTGTATCATGTATTTCTGGATTAAATGGTTCGTATTCAAATATAATAGTTAAATCATAAGCTTTTTTCCATTCTTTGATATCTTCTACTTTGTATTGGTAGAAATCTAGAATTATACTATCACACTCATCATAAACACGATTTTCAGAAACCTTACAATCTAAGTTATGTTTTATTAAGTCTATGGTTACACTGTCTAATTTTTCAACTAACTTTTGTGCTCTTGGACTTTGATCTAATACAGTGTTGTGAGGTAAATCCGGATTGTAATCAGGATTACCTTCTCTTATCTCATTTACATTAACTTTAAGCGACCTTTCAGCTGCCCAAGTCTTTATATCATTATAAGTATATCCGCTGCTTACAAAGGCTGGAACAATGTCTGGGAGCTTAAATGATACTCGCTTCTCATTGTAATCCTTATCAGCTAAAACAAATGGGTAGTATATTTGATGTATTGAATAATACATTGACGAATCATCTCTAGGAATCATTTCAATCTCTAATTGTTCTTTAACTATTGCTCTTAAATCAGCAATATTTCCTTGGAATGGTATATAGTAATATAAAATTCTTTCCATGAAGTAATCATAATGCTTGTTATCATAACCAGCGATATTGTATTGAACGATATCAAACATATCGATTGGATTCTTATAATTTAATTTATTAATCTTTTCGAATACATGACCAGCAAGTGCTGTGATTTGACCTGTTGTAAAATTAGTATTTAGGTTTTCTCCAGCTGCTTGCAATAATTCGTCGATTACATTTAACTCCAAAGTCTTAGAAGCTTTATCTGCGATTGCCATAATTACTTGTTGTTGTCTTAATCCTCGTCCGATATCTCCATTAGGGAAGCGTTTACGCTCTCTTGCGAATGCTAGTGCTTGTTCACCAGTAGCTTGGAAATCCCCAAAAGGTATGTAAATATTAAAGGTTCCTCTTTGGTCGTCAGAGTTCTGTGCAGTTATTTCGGCAGGTGAGTTTAAGTAAATACCACCTAAGGCATCAACAACATCAACTACGGCATTAAAGTTAACTTTTACATAGAAATCAATTTCAGTATCAAATAATTGTTCTACTGTGTCTAGTAAACATTGACTACCATAACCGTTTACATGTGTTATTTTATCTTTTACGTTATTACGACATGCAATCTCAACATAACTATCACGAGGGATTGAAGTCATCGTAACTTTCATTGTATTTGGGTTGAATGTTGTGAAGATAAGAACATCAGAATTTGACCTTGATGAAAATCCTTCTTCACCTGAATCTACTCCAACTAATAATATCGAAATAGGTTTAGTTGTAAGATCATATTCCTGAGTATCATTTCCTTCGATAGCAACTTTGAACTCAAATTCGTGTATACTATACATTTCTTCAACAATCTCTTTTACTGATTCATCAGGACTAAATAATTCATAGAATTCAGAAGGAACTATTATAGCTGAAAGTTCACCATTATTAAGCGAATGTATCATTTCAATGTAATCGTTGAACTCAATGAATATAGAATCAACGTTATTTGCTGCAAACTCCTCTTTTGTTTTCGAATTATCGTGTGGCAAAATCTCATTTGAGATGATTCCAATATATTTTGAATTAAGAGATGCTAAATCATCAAAATCTCTATCTATAGTAGCAACACCTAATCTTGTAATATTTTCATCAACAATGTCGTTCATAGTGTCGGATAACTTTAGTAAATACAAAGTTCCATTTATCATTGCTAATGAAATTATTAATGCAGATAGTAGTGATGTAGCTATCAAAAATTTAGATCTAAAGTTGTTGACAAATACCGCTAATAAGAATGTTGCACTTATCAAGAGTAGTAAGAGTAATACATAAGTGATATTAACAGTAGTCATTGATTTTACTATTCGCGTTATACCTTCAATTGTTAGTATTTTAAAGTAGAAACCAAAGATTGTAAAAATCGGAAAAGCTAAACATATTCCTAATGCAGTTTTCAAATAAAACAAAGTCTTTTTGTTGAAAGTTGGCTTCCTCTTATCTGTTTTTTTAGGCTTAGAACCCTCTTCCTTTCCTACTTTTGAATCAATATTTATATTGTTTTTGCTAAGTTTTGAAAATAAAATACTTATTGTATCATTTATAGTTACTCGTTCTTTATTATTCATTAAAATTTACTCCTAATTTTTAAGATATCTCTTCTAATTATAGTCTATTTTAAACAGTAAATAAAGAAAAATAAGTAAGTTACATTAACAAAAAAGCACAAATGTTAATTTGTGCTTTCTATATTTAATTTTCTATAGTAAATACATCACCTAAATACTTATCTGTATAGTTTCCTGCACCTCTTGTGTAGTATCCTTTTATAACTTTTTTGTAAAGTGGATTATCTGTTGAAATTACCTCTCCAAGTGTGATTTTCATTTTTAGTTTTGCAACTTCAAGAGATTCATCACCAATGATTCCAATATATAAATCATTAGTATCTCGACCATGAGTAGTCTGGATGAAATAGTTATCTATTTCATATTCTTCATTCATATCAAAAGTAAGTTTAATCAGTGAGATTATATCTCTAACTTCAAAATTATGATAAACCAGATCATCATAATTTCTATTTAATGTCGAAATAAATGTAACTAATGGATAGCTTTGGAATTTTTTTATCAATGAATTTATTATAAGTTGTTGATTTCTAATACGACCAAAATCGCCACCATAAACACCACTTTTTCTATTTCTTGCGAAAGCAAGAACTTCTTCTCCCCAAAGCATGTTTTCACCTTTTTCAAGACAAATGTTAACACCGATTATTCTATTGCTATCTTGATTTAAACACATGTTTAAAGGTACATCTACTTTTAAGCCACCAATTTGATCAATTAGATCAATAAATGAAGAAAAGCTAACTTGTGCATGGTAATCTATATCAATATCTAAATTCTTTGCTAAAGAGTCTTTTACACAATCAATTTTCCCTTTACCACCAAAATGAGTCAACTTATCTTTGTAAGTAGTACATGTATTTACCATGTATGAATCTCTAGGGTATCCAACAATTGTAATACGTTTTTTCTCTGGATTCACAGCCATGACCATGTTAACATCATTTCTCCCGTGACCATCAGGATCAACTCTTTCGTCAATACCTGTGATAAGTACAGCGAATGGTTTTGCTAGTAAATCTTGGTTGAAATCTGGCTCAGGTTCTTCTAGGTATGGTCTTTCAAATGTACTAAGAATTTTAATGTAATCATCCTCAATATAATAAGGAACATATTCTTCTAAAGTTTCATGAACTTCTTTCGAAACAACAATTGCATCAATAGGTAGTAGGTTATCAATATGAACATCGTTATATCCGTTATACCAAAGGCTAAATGCAGCATGAGAATACATATCGCTAAGAACAAAGTTATCTTCTGTTAATCCGTGTTTTTTGATTAATTCATCTTTGACATACTCGCTATTTTCACTATCGTAGTACATCTGAATGGCGATTTTCTTATCTTTTAAATCTCCTATAGAATTTATTCCTGAATCTATGTGAGTGACAATGTAAACATCTTGGTACTCATATATTATTTCCGGAGTCACATCTTCTTTTGGTAGATCCTCTTTTGAGTGATTCTCATCAAATTTCGGGTTACAACTTACTAGTAGTACAATTGTAAAGAATGATAATAATAATTTTTTCATATTAATTCCCCCTTGTAATAGTTTCTTTTCTTATTCTTTCAACTTCTAATTTTATTCCCTCAACTAATGAAAAATTACATTCAAATCCAAGATTATTAATTTTCTGGATATTTAGAATATTTGATTCAATATTCTTTGGATTAATTGATTTAGATTCGATTTTCAGTTTATCACCAATTTCTTTCTCGACTATGTTAACTATTTCTATAATTTGAGTTCCGACCCCAGTCCCTAAGTTATAGATTTCAGAATTGCTGTTACTTTCAATTATCGCTTTGATACCTTCGATAAAATCGGTTATGTATATGTAGTCACGAGTATTTTCTGGGGTTGTCCATAGTGTTAATGGTAAGTTGCTTAGAGTTTTTCTAATTATTATTGGAATTATTCCTTGATTCTTATTTGGATCTTGGTACCCACCATAAGGATTTCCCAATCTTACAATATTAAATTTCAATCCATTTTCAATTGAGTTAACTTTCAAGAAACTCTCGATACACATTTTTGATAATCCATATATGTTTACAGGGTTACATGGAGTAGATTCAACGATCGGTTGATTTTTTGGGTCTCCATATACAGTTCCTCCACTGGATAACTGAATAAACATTTTAATCTCTTTTTTATTTAACTTTACAATTATGCTTGTTACCATCTCGATACTTTTTAACTCCTTTGAGAAATTCTCGATATTGTTCAAGGAATTTGCGCCACCTATTGCATTAATTACAATTGCTTCGGTAAAATCTACATCATCAAGTTTGTCGGCATTGCTGAGGTTGATATTAATGAATTTTAATGATTTAGGCAATAATTTTGTGTAATTATTTTCTAACCCTAGCACTAAAATTTCGTTGTTTTTAGCCAGATCAACCGCAAGGTTGAATCCGAGATATCCACAGCCTAATATAATAATTTTATTTTTCATAAAAACTACCCCTCTTTTTTTGTTCTTTAATTATTATAGCATATAAAGACATCTTGAAATTAGCTAAAATAGTAAATACCAAATTTAAATAGATTGTATTAGGTGATTGTGGATTTAAACCTATATATTTGTTATACTTTATAAGACAATAAAGGAGTTGAAAAGAATGAAAGGTATTATTTTAGCAGGAGGATCTGGTACAAGATTATATCCGTTAACTTTAGTGACAAGTAAACAACTTTTACCAATTTATGATAAGCCGATGATTTACTATCCACTTTCTACATTGATGTTAGCAGGAATTAGAGAAGTATTAATCATTTCTACTCGTGAAGATTTACCTAGATTTGAGAAATTGCTTGGTGATGGATCTCAATTTGGAATGAGTTTGCAGTATAAAGTGCAAGAAGCTCCAAATGGACTAGCTGAAGCATTTATATTAGGTGAAGATTTTATCGGTGGCGATAGTGTTTGCTTAGTTTTAGGAGATAATATTTTCTATGGTAATGGATTCACAGAAATCTTATCAAAAGCTAGAAGCAAAGAAAATAAGGCAACGATTTTCGGACAATATGTTCATGATCCAGAACGCTTTGGTGTAGTTGAATTCGATGATAATGGGAAAGTGCTTTCCTTAGAAGAGAAACCTAAAACACCAAAATCAAACTATGCAGCTGTTGGATTATATTTTTACGATAATAGAGTTGTTGAGTATGCAAAGAATTTAGAACCATCTGCACGTGGAGAACTTGAGATAACTGATTTAAATAAAGTTTATTTAAACAACGGTGAATTAGACTGCGAAGTATTCGGTAGAGGATTCACATGGTTAGATACAGGTACTATTGATTCACTTACAGAAGCAACGAATTTTATTAAAACCATTGATAAAATTTCAGGAATTAAGATTTCTATTCCTGAAGAAATAGCATACTATAATGGTTGGATAAATGAAAAAGAATTAGAAATTCTAGCATTAAAGTATGGAAAAAGTGAATATGGAAAACATTTGTATAGAGTTTTAGAGCAAAAAATCTATACTGATATAAAAAAATAATAACTAAGATAATGAAGGTGAAAATATGAAATTATTAGTTACAGGTGGAGCAGGATTTATTGGGGGAAATTTCGTTCATTATATGTTAGAAAAACACCCAACTTATGAGATTGTTTGTTTAGATGCACTAACATATGCGGGTAATATTGTTACTCTTGATGGAGCTCTAGAAAATCCTAAGTTTAAATTTGTTGAAGGTGATATTACTGATAGAGATCTTGTTTTTAAATTGTTTGAGAATGAAAAATTCGATGTAATTGTAAATTTTGCTGCTGAATCACATGTTGATAGATCGATTGAAGATCCAGGAGTATTCTTGAAAACAAACATTTTAGGTACGCAAACTTTAATGGATGCATCTTTAAGGTTTGGAGTTAAAAGATATCATCAGGTTTCAACGGATGAAGTATATGGAGATTTACCATTAGATAGACCAGATTTATTGTTTACAGAAGAAACTCCAATTCATACTTCTAGTCCATATAGTGCTTCTAAAGCTTCTGCGGATTTACTTGTTAGTGCTTATGAGAGGACCTTTGGACTACCGACAACAATTAGTAGATGTTCAAATAATTATGGACCTTACCATTTTCCAGAGAAATTAATACCGTTAATGATTAAGAATGCTTTGGCTGATATTAGTTTACCAGTTTATGGTGATGGACTTAATGTGCGTGATTGGTTATTTGTAGTCGATCATTGTGAAGCAATTGATGTTATCATTCATAAGGGAAAAACAGGGGAAGTTTATAATATAGGTGGTAATAATGAAGCTGCAAATATTGATGTTGTAAAAACTATATTAGCAGTACTAGATAAACCAGAATCGTTAATCACTTATGTAAAAGACCGTCTTGGTCACGATAGAAGGTATGCAATTGATGCTTCTAAAATGCGTGACGAATTAGGATGGGTACCAAAATATACTTTTGAAAGTGCTTTAAAAGAAACTATTGATTGGTTCTTAGCTAATCAAGAGTGGGTTAATAAAGTACTTGAAGAATAAAGGAGAACTTATGGAATATGATGTAATAATTGTAGGTGCTGGTTTTGCTGGTGCTACTATAGCGGAGAGATTTGCTAATGATAATAAAAAAGTTTTAGTCTTAGAAAAACGTAACCATATTGCAGGTAATATGTATGACTACATCGATGAAAATGGCGTTTTAGTTCATCAATATGGACCACATTTACTTCATACAAATCAAAGCGACGTCGTACTTTATTTATCTAATTTCACTGAATGGTTTGAATATGAACATCGTGTATTAGGTTATGTTAATGGAAAACTTGTACCGATTCCTTTCAACTTAACATCTATTGAGGAATGTTTTGAAGAGAATGTTGCCACTGAACTTAAAAATGCTTTAATTGATGAGTATGGAATGGAAAAGAAAGTTCCAATTCTTGAACTTAAACAAAGTAAAAATGATAAAGTTAAGGAACTAGCGGATTTTATTTATGAGAAAGTATTCAAACATTATACGATGAAACAATGGGACCTTACACCAGAACAAATTGATCCAGGTGTAACAAAGCGTGTACCAGTTTTTGTCTCTCGTGATGACAGATACTTTACTGATGAGTATCAAATTATGCCTAAATATGGATATACAAAGTTGTTTGAGAAGATGTTTGACAATGAAAATATTGATGTGATTTTAAATGTCGAAGCATTATCAAAAATTGAGATCTTAGAGGATGGTAAAAAAGTATTGTTTAACGGTGAAGAATTCAATGGTAAATTAGTATATACCGGAGCTATTGATGAGTTGTTAGATTTTAAATATGGTGAGTTACCTTATCGAAGTCTTGAGTTCGATTTTCGAACTGAAGATAAAGTTAATTTCCAACCTACGGGTACTGTTAATTATCCAACTCCTAAAGAAGAACATGCTTATACTCGCATCACAGAATTTAAGCATATGACCTTAGAAGACAAAAGCCAAGCTAAAACAACGGTGATTGAGGAATTCCCTTATGCATATGAAAGAAATGGTGAGAAGGGTAATGTTCCATACTATCCGATTTTCACTGAAGATAACCAAAACGCATATGACAAGTATCGCGCAATCGTAGACTCTTTCGACAATGTTTTTGTGTTAGGGAGACTTGCAGAATATAAATACTACAATATGGATGCAATGATCGCTAGAGCACTTGAATTATATGATGAAATTAAGTAAAGATACTATTAATTAGTATCTTTTTTTGTGGTATAATGAATTGAGGTGAAAATATGGAAAAAAAATTAGTTTCAAACTATTTATATAGCACAATTTATCAGCTGTTTTTGGTTCTTATACCGATAATAACTGTTCCTTACACAACGAGAGTCTTAGGTTCAACACCTCTTGGTATAAATACTTTATCAGCATCAATTGTTCAATGGTTCGTAATCTTTGGAATCATGG
>Ga0209379_10002217_pt1 | contig 11987 bp, 12 predicted proteins | sample tdDd001_FD_187124 | JGI IMG/M metagenome (GOLD analysis project Ga0209379, IMG submission 187124) | Marine sediment microbial communities from the Atlantic coast under amendment with organic carbon and nitrate - tdDd00.1 (SPAdes)... | ecosystem: Environmental > Aquatic > Marine > Coastal >...
CTTTAGAACAAGGGTATCTTCATACCAAATTACATTCCGGGGGTCCCGTTGAGCGAAATCTCATCCTAGTATTAGGATCATTTATGCTATGCGTCACAGTCATTCTTGGATTGGTCACACATGGGTACTCGGATATTCGTGAGAAGGAACGAATCAATGCATTACTACGCATTGATCCGCTGACACATCTTCCAAACAAGTATGGATTGGAGCATCATTTCAATACATCTGTTGCCGCGAAGTCAGGGTCTTACGGACTCCTCACCCTTGATATTGATGACTTCAAAAAGATCAATGATCGTTACGGTCATAAAACAGGAGACGAAATTCTCGTGAATCTTTCTAAGATGCTTGTTGGTTTTTGCGACAAAGACGTCTTTATCAGTCGGACATATGGTGATGAATTTTCAATACTTTTTTCCACATCCAATCAAACGGAAGCTATGGAATTTACAGACAAACTATTTCAACGCATTAAAATGTTCCTAAATGACAATGCAGTCATAACCCTTTCTAACATAAGTATGGGACTTTCAATTTATCCTGAGCATGCACAAAACTTCCAGGATCTTTATAAGTACGCCGACCATGCCCTCTTTTATAGAAAGCATGAAGGTGGAAAAAATGGCTATACATTATTCTCGAAAGAAATATTTAAAGCCGCCATTGATGAGGAAGTTCTTGGTCAGGAGTTCAACAACGCTCTTGATAACAATGAAATACTGCTTACATTCCAACCTCAGATTCAGTCGAGTACCATGACTGTTGTTGGTGCAGAGGTGTTAACACGCTGGAAACACCCTGAAAAGGGCCTGATATTCCCAGATAAATTCATACCAATTGCCGAAAAGAACAACCTTATGCGTAAGCTGGATTTTTATGTTTTTAGAGAAGCCTGTCGTCAACTGAAAAAATGGGAATCTGAGGATTTTTATCCGATCAAATTATCTGTAAACATGTCGACTTCAACAATTGGGGACAGAGATGTTGCTAAGATCCTTGAACAAATTATCACTGAGGAAAATGTTGAATCTAAGCATATTGTTGTTGAAATGACTGAAGAGCTTGGTCTAACAGATTTTGAATTGACCACTGACATCCTTCATCAGATTCAGGCACTCGATCTCACTATTGCTCTTGATGATTTTGGGAAGGGTTATTCTTCACTGATCTATCTTGAGAAAATTCCGATCAATGTTCTTAAAATTGACAAAGAATTCATCACTGATATTGATACAAATGAAAATGCCAGACTGGTCTATAAAACAATCAGTGAATTGGCCCAGCAATTGAATCTTAAAGTGGTTTCAGAGGGCATCGAGACAGAAATCCAGCTCCACACTCTTATGAGCATATCCAACTCAGTCATGCAGGGCTATCACTTTAGCAAGCCTTTGACACTTGAGCAATTTACGGACTATATGGCTCTTAATACAAGTCACGCTGATTCTGGTATTATTGATACTCAATCTGCATAACAATATTAACGAATATAAATAAGGCCACCACAATGTTTACATTGTGGTGGCCTTTTAAGTTTGTTTGTATTTAAATGTGAAAAACTATCTAAATTGAGAAATTACCGTTCTCAAACACTTTAACTTCAGTACCGTCTGCTTTGATACCTACAACTTCAAGATCTGCCGTACCCACCATGAAATCAACATGTGTAAGTGACTCGTTGGCACCTTCTGCCATCAAATCTTTAAGTTCCATATCATTGCCGCCTTCTACACAGATCGGGTAAGCTTTACCCAGTGCAAAGTGACACGATGCATTTTCATCGAATAATGTGTTGTAGAACAAGATTTTTTGATTAGAAATTGGTGAATCGTAAGGCACAAGTGCAACTTCACCAAGACGCTTAGCACCATCATCTGTATCTAGCAACTCTTTAAGAGTGTCATAACCCGTTTCTGCTTCAAAATCAACCACTAGACCATCTTTAAACGTCAGTGCAAATTTATCAACAATGTTTCCATTATGGTTAAGAGGCATTGAACTAACAATTTTACCATTAACACCATTAGCATGCGGCAGTGTGAACACTTCTTCTGTTGGCATGTTGGCTACAAACTTATAACCAGCCTCAGAGTCGTCTCCTCCACCGAACCAGAGATGCTTTTCAGGTAAATCAACAAGTACATCTGTTCCAATGCTGTTCTTATATCTCAGCGATTTGAATTTATGTCCATTTAGGAATTCAAGGCTCTTATTCAGATTGCCTTGGTGTGTCGTCCATGCCGCAACAGGATCATCTTGGTCAACTCTTACAGCCGTGAATATTGCATCCCACAGCTTCGCAACAGCATCTTCTGCTGACAACTCAGGGAAAACTTTTTTAGCCCAAGCGTCAGTTGGTATTGACGCCACGCACCATACATTTTTGTTGCTCATAAGACGTGCGCGGTAATCTGTTAATGCAATGCTCATTGACTTGTTTTGTCTTGCGATGCGCTTTGGGTTCACATCTTTCATAAGTTCAGGATCTGAAGCTGCAATACGTAGGAACGCTGCGCCTTTTTTAGCGTAACCTTCTAGATAAGGCACAACCCACTCTGGTACTTCATCAAACACGTCATCAGACGCCATGTTGTAACGGATTTTGTCAGATATTTCGTCGATCCATCTTACTATAACTTCTTTAGCACCTGCGTCATAAGCTTTTTCAGTAACGATACGCGCAAAGTCTGCACATTCGATTGGTGATGTCACTACAAGAAGCTGATCCTTTTGAATATTAATGCCTGTTCTAACTAAAAGGTCAGCGTATTTCTCCAGCATAATTCTTTCCATGATAGTTCCCCCTTTGGCCTACTGTAAATCACTTCTTAAATTATACCTATGTCATCTTGGAATTGACAGTCAATTCAAGCAAGTTTTTTGATACTTTACAATAATGTAAAAACTTCAATGAAAAGACTTGATACTTAATGCAACTTTGTGTATAATTATGCTTAATATTAAATAATTATTCATATTTGTAGTTTACACTCTAAGGAGGTGTCTTATGCACGCGCTCGAATATGTACCACAATACTATATTTCAAGCAACCCTGATGACATAAAATTGGATGATGTCTGTCGACTTCTCTGGGGCGTACATTGGGCAGCCAATCGTCCTAAGAAGGTCATAGAAAAATCCATCAACAACTCTAAATGTTTTGGTCTCTTTGATGGTCACAAGCAAGTTGGATTTGCACGTGTAATTACTGATCATGCAACATTTGCATATGTCAGTGATGTTGTCATAGATGGGAATTATAGAGGTCAAAAATTGGGCTACTGGCTAATCACGCATATTCTAAACCATCATGAGTTTGCAACGATTGCTCAATGGAGACTAAAAACCACTTATGCTCATAAATTCTACAAACGTCTAGGATTTAAACCTCTCAGTCATCCTGAGAAGTTTCTTGAGATCATGAAAGACTAATATCATATAATCATAAATAAAAGGCCGAAATTCACATTTGTGAGTTTCGGCCTTTATTATTACGCACCACATCTATATTGTTAACATGCTTTAGGCAGCTGTATTCATGGCCTTACCCTCAACTACTTTCTCAGTTTCAGGTTGACCTAGTACATGGCCTGATTTGCGCACTGCAGGTATAAGCAAAATGACAGTGGCAACAACAGCAGTAAAATCAGCGATCGGTGTTGCATACCAAACGCCTTTCAATCCATAGAATTTTGGCAATATCAGCACAAGTGGAACCAAGAACAGGAACTGCCGCGCAGCACCTAAGAACAATGCTTTTCGCGAAGCGGCTATCGACTGGAAATATGATGTTCCCAGTAAGTTAATAGAAAGTACAGGCAGAGCAAGCATAAATATTTTAAGTCCCTCCACTGCAACCGACATTGTGGATGACGCTGGATCTAGAAACATAGACATTAAGGTCACTGGATACACTTGAAGCACTATAAATACTGCAGTTGAAAATATGACTCCTGTTCCCATCCCATAAATCAGGGTTTTCTTCACACGATCTTGATGCCCTGCACCATGGTTGTATCCGATAATAGGTTGCATACCTTGCTGAAGTCCCATAATAGGCATTATAAAGAGTGTAAATAGACTATTTACAACCCCCATAGATGTGATAGCTGCTATTCCACCGTAAGCACCTAGTGATTTATTAAGGGCCAACATGGCCACACTTGTTCCAACCGTAGAAAGGAACGTTGTTGCTCCGACTGTTACAATTTGTTTGACAATATGGAAATCTAATTTCAAATTTTCAGCACTTACTTTTAGATTGCTTTTTCCGCCTAGGAAATACTGACCCAAAATTACAAGTCCAACAAACTGACCTAAGATTGTCGCCAGAGCCGCACCTTGTGCCCCCCACCCAAATTTTGCGATGAAAATATAATCCAGCACAATATTTGTTAAAGCAGACGCCATCATTGAACGCATTGACAGCATTGGCTGACCTTCTGATCTTACTATTCCATTTAAAGTAAACGATGTAATTTGAAACACAATTCCAATTAATATGATACGCATATAGTCAAATGCGTGTGGCATAGTCACTGCATCTGCACCAAAAAATCTTAGCACAGGCTCAAGTTGCCAAAACATGAGGCCTGCCATCAGAACCGATATCATCGTTGACATCATCAGCATATTACTGAATATTTTACTTGCACCGCTCTTATCTTTTTCACCCAACTTTATAGATACCAGAGATGCACCACCTTGACCTATCAATCCGGCAAAGCCAAAGATCAGCATCATTGCTGGAAAAACAATAGTCAGGCCTGCAAGAGCAGCTTCGCCTGCGTATTGTCCAATAAAGATTCTATCCACAACATTGTATATGGCATTAACCATCATAGCTATTACTGCCGGTATTGAAAATGATGCTAATAGTTTTCCGATAGGTTGTGTTCCTAATTTGTTCGTCATATCCATATTTCATACTCCTTATATTTTCGCTCATTCATGCTCATATTCACTGAATTCATTCAATTTAATTTCTATATGAATCGCATTTATCGTTCTAAAATAGTTTGTTTTCTAACCATTTTACACTTTACATGAAACTTTCTACAAAGTCAATAGGTTAGATTTCTAACTAACTCACTTTTAAGATTTGACTTCGTCCCTATGCTATAATAAGAATATTAAAAAAGATATTTGAGACAGATTATTGGATTAACCTTATGCAAAGGCATTCCAATTTCAATACGTTCTCAATTATAAGGAGATGAAATATGGACACTGATATTACAACACTGAAATTGGTTTTTAAGCTTATGCCCGAAATTGATCACACTTTTTTTGCTGGTTATTTTAAAGATTTCCACGTTGTTGACAATCTCAATAAAACCCACATAAAAACCCTCATGGCTATAAAATTTGAAGGCCCGCTGCCTATGAGCCATATCAGTCAAAAGCTGAGCCTAGAAAAAGGCTCTTTCACACCTGTTGCAAAAAAACTCATCAAGCTCGGCTATATAAAAAAAGTTCAATCTGAAGAAGACAGAAGGATCAGCCTGTTATCTTTAACAGACGAAGGTAGAATTTTTACAAATAGACTTCATGAAGGCCACCTTACTTATCTAGAAAACCAATTTAATAAACTCACAAAAGAAGAACACGACATTTTTGAATCAGCAATCAAAACAGTTTTTGAGTCTGTAGAGAAAATAAACGAACGTGATTAACAATTAAACAAAAATAAAAAAGGATGATTCCCAATGACATGAAGTCATTTGGAATCATCCTTTTATTTTTGGATTCATATATTCTATTACACTTGGTTCTCAGGTAAACTACGCTCTGTTCCGAACCATACTCTATCAAAATTATCTTCTACATAACGCGACAGTGTATAGATTAGATCTGACAGTCTGTTGACATAAATGAGCACTTGTTCGTTTATTTGTTCAGTATGGATAAGTGTCACAATATGACGTTCTGCCCGTCTGCAAATTGTACGAGCCATGTGTAAATATCCGCTTGCCAGATTGTCACCAGGAATTATAAAGTAATCCGGCGTGTCAAAGAACTGCAAATAGTGATCTATGGTATTTTCAAGGAATGTCACGTCATCTTCCTCAATACGCGTTGTTAAAATACTGGTATCTTCAGTCGCAAGCTCTGCTCCAACATCAAATAACTTTCGCTGTATATCATGAATTAAATCTTGAATTTTTTCATCATCAATATAGTGCTTCGCAATACCAAGAGCTGAATTTAGTTCATCGATTGTGCCATAAGCCTCAACACGAATATCATCCTTAAAAACATTTGTTGTATCATAAAGACTCGTTTTGCCCTTATCACCTGTACGCGTGTAAACAACCATTTCTTCGGGTTTTCTATTATCAGTCATTGTATCACTCCTTTTAAGCTAATATCATCTGTAATCATCTAGTATTACAGGCACCGGGTGCGTAATCGTTATTTCATCCAGTGTTACATCACATGCATACGCCAACACTTCTACACCTTTGGTTGATACCTCAAGCAGTGTACGCGCAAACAACGGATCCAAGTCCCATTTCGGACACATACCCTTCGCACCATTAAACTGAAGGACGAATACAACAGCTGCCCTATGTCCCGCTTTCACCACTTCAACAAGCTCATTCAAATGCTTCACACCTCTTGATGTTGGCGCACCTGGGAACTGTCCCATATCATCCACTTCCAGAGTTACACCCTTCACTTCAATATAAAGAGTTTTATTGTTTTTATCGGTGATTTTGAAGTCAAACCGCGATGAACCAAATGTCTTTTCGCGTTCGACTAAAAGTGCATCTGCTGCTACCTCAATAACGTTATTTTTCACAGCTTCTTCGACAAGAGCATTGGGAAGTTGAGAGTCTATCGAGAACCACTCCCCCTCTTTTTCCATCATCCGAAGTGAATATTTTGTTTTTCTATTTTCATCATCATGGTAACTCACAGCAACACGTGTACCTTCAATAGTCAACTCTGAAAGGCGACTTGTATTCGGAACGTGAGCTATAACAAGCTCATCATCCAACTTTACCTGAGCTAAAAATCTATTCGGACGCTTTACAAACTCACCTAGAATCAATTTATCTTTCAGTTTCATATTACACCCTTTCAGTATAGTTTGACTTTTCACGAGTCGAGTGCTAAACTTAAATTGTAATCATTACACTATTATTATACTTGTAATTTTATATTTGTCACTAATTATATTTGCAACAATTAATTGGAAAGGAGGTTCACATGGAACGTAAACAAATAGACATTACAAAATACCTTATGGATCGTGGGATCAAGGCTTCCTATCAGCGTATTAGAATTCTTAAATACTTTCAGGAACATCTGACGCACCCAACAGTAAATGATATATACGTAGAACTCGTGCCAGAAATCCCTACGCTCTCTAAAACGACAGTGTACAACACTCTAAATTTATTCGTCGAAAAAGACATTCTAGATGTGATCTTGATTGAAGAGAATGAAGCCAGATATGACTGGGCTATGAAAACCCACGGTCACTTTAAATGTACAGAATGCGGTGACGTCTTCGATCTTGATATCCAACTGGACTCAAGCAACATTCCTGGTCTTGATGGATGTAAAATAAAAGAACAACACGTTTATGTTAAGGGTGTATGTATGAAGTGTAGCGAGACCGAAACCATGCATTAATCAATTAAAAGAGCTATTTCCTAGCTCTATTTTTTTGTACGTAAAATATAATCCCAAGTACTGGAACCTATACCATAGTTCTTATTATAATGTATATGATGGATTCTATGATGTTCCTTAATTTTTTTAAATACTGAAATCTCTTCTATAAAAGTTTTTAGAGGTGAATGATACCAATAGTGCGAAATTTCTATCCATAAAGTATACCCAACCGCAGTCGTAGCAAAGGCACTGCCAAACGGAAGAGATACAAAATAGGCTAAAATAGCCAGTGGCATATATAGTAAAATATTTGATATAATGTACGCTGGACTTGAAGCAATGTCATTCCACGCCGAACCCGGCTGTTCGTAACCTTGCTGGCCATGATAATTCTTGTGATGTTCAGTAATATGACCCATATTATCATCTCGGTGTAAGTATTCTTTATGTAACATGTATTCCACTAGAGATGATGCCAAGTACCCTAGTATCGCTCCTGCTAACTGCAATAATACCAGATCCATAATGTGCCTCCCTTTACGAAGTTAATAAAACTTGTAGAGAATACATACCCAAGTATTGGGTACTTTTACTAATATGTTAACACAAAAGGAGCTGTCCTATGCCAAATAATAAACTTTTGAAACTCATAACAGGTACTTTGTTCCTTATTATCAGTATTTCCCTTATAGCATGGATGAATAAATCGGGCCTTTTCACATTTGAAAAATTGGTTGAAAACAAAGATACTTTGAAGGCGTTTGTAATGGATCACTATGCCATGTCTGTTGTTATATTTATTTCAGCTTATTTCCTATGCGTGGCATTTTCACTACCAATAGCACTTGTGCTTTCTCTTGCTGCAGGTTTTCTATTCGGATCTGTGCTTGGTACTGTATATATTAACATCGGTGCAACTACGGGTGCTTCTGCGATATTTCTTGCCAGCCGATATTTCTTTGGTGATTATTTCCAAGCTAAATACGGTGCAAATATCAATTCCTTGAATAAAGAACTTGAGAAGAATGGAAAGAGCTATCTGTTAACACTTCGCCTGATTCCATTATTCCCATTTTTCATGATCAACCTTGTTTCAGGACTTAGTACCATTTCTCTAACGACTTTTATTTGGACAACTGCTCTTGGCATCATTCCAGGTTCGTTTGTTTATGCCTACGCGGGTAATCAGCTTAGCAGTATTCAGTCCACAAAAGATATAGTTTCACCATCTATACTAATGGCCCTCGTACTTCTCGGTTTACTAACACTGGTTCCGACAATTTACGGGAAACTTCAGCAAAGAAAAGGGGTATCATCTTGAAAAGAATCGTCTTAGTCACAACACTTATCCTCACACTCATATTAAGTGGCTGCTCAGCACCTCAGGAAACGTCTAACTGGACCGACTCCAGCTGGTCAGATCTCGTTGAGAATTCAAAAGGCACAACTGTCAATATCCACATGTGGGGCGGCAGTGATCTTGTTAATAATTATATGGATCAGTTCCTTGCACCGCGCCTACTTGAAGAATATGAAATCACTCTAAACCGTGTTCCAATTACCGACGCAAGAGACATGCTCAACAAACTGGTCACAGAAAAAGAAGTCGATAAAAAAGACGGGTCTATAGATATCATGTGGATCAATGGCGAGAATTTCAGCATCTCTAAAGAAAACGAACTATTACTTGGAAGCTACGCAAGCAAACTTCCTAATTACAACGAGCTCGTTGATACAACTGCTCTAGATGTTATTTATGATTTTGGTCTAGCTACAGATGATATGGAAGTGCCATGGGGTAAGTCTCAATTTGTATTCGTATACGACTCTGAGTATATTGACACGCCACCAACTTCAATGAACGAGTTGCTGGAATTTACAAAGAACAACCCAGGTAAATTTACATACCCCGCTCCACCAGATTTTACAGGCAGTGCTTTTGTAAGACATGCATTCATTGAATCACAACCAAATAGTGATCAATTCCTTGAATCGCTTGAAAATGCTGAACTCACTGAACTTGCAGCACCAGGCATTGAATTCCTGAGTCAAATTGAGCCTTACTTATGGCGTAAAGGAACGACATACCCAGAGAATAGTGGAAAACTTGACCAGCTTTACAGCGCTGGCGAAGTTTGGATGACTATGTCATACAACCCTGTACATGCTCAAAGTATGATTGATTCTGGTCAGTTCCCTGAAACATCAAAGACGTTTGTACTTGATGCTGGTACGCTTTCAAACACGCATTACCTAGCGGTACCTTTCAACGCATCAAATGCACCAGGCGCTCTTGTTACAATCAATGAAATGATTTCATTTGAAGCACAAGTTGAAAAGTTCAAGCCTACAGTTTGGGGTGATGGCCTTGCAATTTCAGTTGCTAAATTATCAGATGCACAGAAAGAAGTACTGAACACAGTTGATAGAGGCACATCTACATTGTCGCCTGAGGTTCTTGACAGCCACAAACGTCCAGAAATGTCAGCGTCTTATGTTGAGGTGCTGGAGGATCTATGGTATGAAAGCATCGCAAAATAATCTTAGAAGATCTAAATTATCAAAGCCATACAGACTTCTTCTCCCAAGCCTGATTACACTCTACACATTAATCGGTATTGGTGTTGTGTCTGCTATTTTAGAAACTTTGAAACATCTTAATACATCTATGCAACTGTTTAGCTCAAGCGACTTTTATTTGTCGCTTGGGCTTTCTCTACGCCTTGCCTTTACTGCAACACTCATGGCAGTTGGCCTAGCAATTGGTCTTTTATATTTGCTGTTTTTGCTTACACTCACTCAACAGCAAAAGGGGCGTACACCCACTAAAAATACCAGCACCATAGATCCTTCTCGTATTTTTAGTCGTTTATTCCAAACGCCTATGCTAATTCCTTACATTGTTTCCGGGTATCTGGTCTTTCTTACATTTGGACAAAGCGGTTTACTGAGTCGATTAAGTTTTGCACTCGGATTTACAGATTCCATCACAGCATTTCCGATTCTTGTAAACGACCCTTCTGGAATCGGGATTATTCTCGCTTTCGTTTGGAAAACAACACCGTTCATGATTTTGATGCTCTACCCTGTAATGACTTCGCTTGACTCTAAGTTTCTTGATATGTCTCGTGTATTTGGAATGAAGCCTACCCGCTATTATTGGAGTGTTTTACTCCCTCATATGGCATCAACGATTGCCTTCTCGGGATTCATTGTCTTTGCATATACCTTAACTTCATTTGAAGTGCCTTATATGCTTGGTGCTACCTATCCTAAAACTTTGTCTGTCTCCGCTTATCAGCTTTATACAGGCGGTTCCATTGATGAAAGACATATGGCACTCACTATGAGTATGGTGCTCTTTTTCATATCGCTAGGGCTTGGATACTTGGCATTTAAACATGCTCAGTCCTATCAGAAGCATTTGCAAGGAGGCCGCAACTCATGATCGATAAAAGACTTAAAATCCTTCTGTGGATCATACTTTTAGTATTAATCCTGTTTTGGTTAACACCCATAATAACCATGATCATTACTAGTTTTTCCGCACGTTGGGCATTTCCAAACATACTTCCTGATGGTATTAACACTGAAGCTTGGGATTATGTATTTAAACAAAACATGGATACTTATTCTAGTATAAGAATAACGATGCTCATTGCTTTTCTGACTATTTTGATCAATCTTGCAGTTGGTTTTCCAGCTGCAGATGCACTGGGGCGTTATAACTTCAAAGGTAAAGCTGTAACTGAACTTCTAATTTCGATGCCTATTGTACTGCCCCCCATCGCAATCATACTCGGTCTTCATAGAACATTTTTAAGACTTGGGCTCACCGAGTCATTACTCGGCGTGGTGCTCGCTAATGTGATTCCTACACTGCCTTACATGATCAGAGCTTTGTCATCTGGTTTTGAGAGCCTTGGTTTCAAATGGGACGATCAAGCCAAAATGCTTGGAGCGACCAAATGGCAACGTATTAGATATGTGACTTTCCCAGCGCTGCTTCCATCACTCATTGCTGGTTCAAGCCTTTGTATTCTTATTTCAGCCAGTCAATACGTTACAGTACTCCTCATTGGTGGTGGCCTGATAAAAACCATACCTGTGGTGATGTTTCCGTTTTTAAGCGGCGGCAATCAAAGCATTGGGTCCGCTTACGGGTTCTTGTTCTCCGGTATGGCACTTATGCTATTATTAATAATGGATGTTATTCTTAAGAGACTTTATGGTCGTCATAAAAAAGTTAAATAGAATTGGAGGCAGACTATGACACTCTTAAAATTAGAAAACCTTAAAACACAATATGAGTCCTCCGATTTTATTCTCGAAGTTGAAAAATTGCATATAGAGGAAA
>Ga0209379_10002219_pt1 | contig 11980 bp, 9 predicted proteins | sample tdDd001_FD_187124 | JGI IMG/M metagenome (GOLD analysis project Ga0209379, IMG submission 187124) | Marine sediment microbial communities from the Atlantic coast under amendment with organic carbon and nitrate - tdDd00.1 (SPAdes)... | ecosystem: Environmental > Aquatic > Marine > Coastal >...
CGAAAGTGATTTAGTTCAGTTAATCTTCGGACATGGTATAGGAACTATGTCGATACTTGACGAGTTTGGTCTGAGAAGTGAGGATTACTTATTTAGGATTACAAATAACTTTTTCTTAGATATGTTTTGGGAGGGAGGGGCATTAAGCGTTACGTTGATTTTGTCTTTTATGACTTATTTAGTACTGATAGGTTTAAAAGGATTTCATTGTTCCAATTTTTACTTTATTGGTATGTTAATGACTTTTCACCTCATGATTACAGCAACATATCGTTCAGAATATCTAAGTACTCACTTCATTTGGGTACTAACCTTAATTATGGTGATATATAAAATTGGGCGCCTTTATGGAAGGGAATAATATGATCTCAATAGAGGTTTTAATTAGCACTTACGGCTCAGGTATAGAGAATATCTTTAACTCACCTCCGATAGAGGAATCTGGAGTTAGGTATATTATTGTTCACCAAGTCTCCAGTGACTATATGCTTTCGTCGGATATATTGGAGACCATAAATGTAAGGCCTGATATTCAGTATTATGAGCTGGAAAGCGTGGGGTTGTCTAAAAGCAGGAATTATGCATTATCGAAAGCGAGTTCAGAGCTCGTACTTTTTTGCGATGATGATGTAAAATATGTTGATGGTGCGTTTAGTAAGATAAGGCAAGCTTTTATTGAAAATAGTGACGCAGACATTATCACTTTTAAGGTTATGACTCCTGAAGGGGAAGATTTTAAAACCTACCCGCCAGTTATTATGCGGCATAATAAAAGAACTGTGTTTAAGATTTCTTCGATAGAAGTTGCAGCAAGGCGAAACTCACTATTAGGTCTAGAGTTTGATGAAATGTTTGGCTTGGGATCTATATACCCAGCTTCAGAGGAGAATATATTTTTAATGGACGCATTGTCTTCTGATAAGTTAATTATGTTTGTGCCTGTGGCCATTAACTTTCATCCATATGAAACATCAGGGAAAAACTGGGCTAATATGAAAATGTCGTCAAGTAAACTCGTATTTATGTTTAGGTGTTTTGGGTGGTTTTCCTTACCTATATTTATCGCTTTTGCAGTTAAGAAGCATAGCGAGTACAAGCGAGACTTATCATTGATGAAAATGATAGCGATAAATATAGACAAGTTGTATGGGTATTTGAATAATGCGTGAAATAGGAAAGGTTTCGATTTATATCCCAACACATAATCGGGTATCTTTGCTCGTGAGAGCAGTGTTTTCAGCACTGAATCAGAGTTATAAGGATATTGAAGTGATTGTTTCTGATGATGGCTCATCTGATACTACCCCTCATGTCATCGAACAGTTAATGAAAGTTGATTCTCGATTAAGGTATGTTAGAAGTGACATCGCTAAAGGTGCTAACCATGCGAGAAACAAAGCGATAGAAAATGCAACGGGCATTTATGTCACCGGTCTTGATGATGATGACTTCTTTTTACCAAATCGTATCGAAAATTTTGTTAAGCATTATAGGGATGACTACGCTTTTATGTACTCTCAAAGAAAGGTCATTTCTTCGAAGGGAGAGAGAGATAGCCAGAATTTCGTGGGTAGATTGACTTTAAGAAGGTTGCTGGCAAAAAATGTCGTAGGGAATCAAATATTTGCTCGTAAAGAGATGTTCGAGTTAATTGATGGTTACGATGTATCCCTGTCCGCGTGGCAAGATTACGACTGTTGGGTACGACTATTGCTTAAACATGATGAAGCGCTTGGCTTAAACTGTGTCGATTATGTAATGGATACTACGCATGAATCAGAAAGAATTAGCGCTTCTGTTAAAGCCTTGCAAGGCGCAACAATATTTTATGATAAGTACTCAGAAATGATGACTAAATGTCAAAAGAAAACGTTGGCAAGTGAGATATTCTTTATGAAGAATCAGAGTGTTGGCATTGCCGATGCGTTTAATTTGGTTAATAAGGATAATTATAAAAAGATTTTTTATAATTTATATAAGCATTATGTTAGATAAAGTTTCAGTTATATTGCCGGTATACAATGGTGAGCAGTATTTATGTGAAGCCATCGAGAGCATACTAGGTCAGTCTTATTCCAATATTGAATTGATTGTCATTGATGATGGTTCCAGCGATGGATCATGGTCTATTATTGAGAACTATGCGAAAAATGACTCGAGAATGAGTATTAAAAAACGTGAAAATCGTGGTTTAGTGTCAACACTTAATGAGTTAATTTCAATGTGCACAGGAATGTACATTGCTAGAATGGATGCAGACGACATCGCTCATCGTTCTCGAATTGAAGTTCAGGTACAGCACTTAACGGCACATAAAGATGTAGCAGTTGTCGGCACTGGGTACCAATACATAGATAACGATGGTGAAATCCTTGGCAAGAGGCGAGTTGTTTCAGAGCATGACTGGGTCAGAGCGTCAATATTGTTTGGTAATCCAATCGCGCATCCGACGGTGATGTTTAATAAAGTAATTTGTGGCAGTGCGTTATCCTATGATCCATATTATGAACACGCTGAAGACTTTGAGCTTTGGTGTCGACTAATGCTAACCCATGAGTTGAAGATAGAGAACATCAAAACTTGTTTGCTCAGCTATCGAGTTCATGATGGCAGTGTCTCGTCAACACAATCATCAAAGCAAAAATCTTCTGCGATTAAAGCTTTAGAGAGCTCTCCTTTCGGCTTAAAACTATGTGATTTAGGAGGAAGTGCTCGAGAGAGTTACAACTGTCCATTAGCATTCAGTACGATTATTAAGTTATTCAATACGAACATGAATACTAAATCGTTTAATATGAAAACGTTATTGCTTAGAGCTATTTTTGCATGGTTGCTAGGTAAAATTAGAAAAAAAACAATGAGAAGTTAATAATATGAACGAAACTCCAATGGTCTCGATTATCACTCCTGCGTTTAATTGTAGCCCAACTTTGCGCGAGACTGCCGAAACGGTGATGAATCAGACTTATAAAAATTGGGAATGGTTAATTACTGATGATTGCTCTGATGAGGAGACAAAGAAAGTTTTGTTGGAGCTTTCTTGCCGTGACTCGAGAATTAAAATTAATCATTTCAAGTCGAATCACGGTGCTGCAGTAGCAAGGAATGATGCAATCTCACGAAGCAGTGGCGATTTTATCGCGTTTATCGATAGTGATGATTTATGGGACTTAGATAAGCTACAAGTCCAAGTTCAATTTATGCAAGATGGAGTTAATTTTAGCTTTACTGCATATAGTTTGATTACCGAAAAAGGTCAGTCACTTAATAAAGTGGTTGATCGCCAAGTTAAAAAGTCATTTGGGTACGATGACATGCTTAAAAAACAAGCAACGCTAGGCTGTTCAACGGTAATGTTACGTAAACGAGCATTTTCTGATCTTAAGATGCCATTGCTTAGAACGGGACAAGATTACGCATTATGGTTGAAGCTTCTTCGCTTGGGGGAACGAGCGTACCTACTGCCTCGACCTTTAACCAATTATCGTATTGTGTCTACTTCTATTTCTCGTAATAAATATAAAAAAGCTATGAGGCAATGGCAAATATATCGAAAAGTAGAGAACTTAGGTTTCGTTAAGTCTTGCCATTGTTTTTGTTTTTACGCAATCAGAGCGATTTTTCGACGCTAAGTAGTTGTAGTACCGCAGTTGAGCGATCACTTCATCATCATCTTTAACGTTGTCATAAATGGCTTTTTATTAACAAAAAATAGTAAGCCATACAGTGCTAATGCAGCGAAAATATACGTCATCATGTCTAAATACATATAATTTAAAGTTAGCATCTGAATGATTAAAACCAAGCTAGTGGGTAGACTTAAACTTAAGAACTGCTTAAAAGGAACTGTACATACAGGCCGGAGAAATAAAAAGTAAGATAGATGACTCGTAAATAGTTGCCCGAGAGACATAGCGATGGTGGTTACTAATAGCCCGTAGTTGACACTAGTACCTATAATGATTGCAAATATTAACGTCGAAATCAGGTTCCAGCGAAACTCTACATCAGTTCTACCGTTTGCTTGAGCTATCGCTCCCATTGGGCTGCCAAGGCAGCGGATAAAACCGAATAATGCAAGGATCTGTAGGTAAATGGCAACTTGCTCGCTGAGCGTTTCTCCATACAGGATATGAGTAATAGGCTGTGCAAGCAGTAGCAAAGAGGTGTAAATAATCCCGTTGATTGTGATCAGCACGGTTGTGGTTTGTAGGTAAAGCTTCCCTTGTTGATGTGGGTCGTTTTGCTTAGTCGCGAAATTAGGCAAGGCGAAACGGCTAACAACCGGTTGAATGAGTCTCGCCGGGCGCAAGATCAACTCTTTAGCCATTGAGTACAAACCAACGGAGTCTGCCCCTAATACTTTGCCAATTAATAAGGTGTCGAGGTTAGCTCTAAGTTGATTTAAAAATTGGCCTCCGACTTGGAACATCCCGTATGAGAATGCTTGCCTACTAATGCTATTATCCCAAGTTAAACTTGGGATAAATTGGTGGCGGTTTGCAAAGAATAGCAGCATTAAATTAAATACATTGATGATCAGCATGGCGAAAACAGGTGAATACACGCCATAACCTAACTCAAGGAAGGCGAGGGTGGTGAAGAGGCCACTGCATTTTATGATCAATTCAATTTTAGCTAGTCCAATAAAACGAAATGATTTGACCATCAAAGCCTGCCATTGGCTACAGCTGGCAATGATGAGCACATTGAGCGCAGAAAGGTATAACAGACTTTCCAGTTCGGGCATTACATAGTATGAAGAAGCAAAGGGTGCGATTATAGCGACGAGCGTTGCTATCCCTGCTCCAATTAACATTGTTAGCCAAAACAAACTTGATTGTTGTTGGTGGGTGATTTCCTGTTTGTGTATTAAAAAGCTTGAAAGCCCAAAGTTTTTCAACATGTTAGCAATGGCTAATAGCACATTAACAATCGCGAGAATACCGACTTCCGAGGTGCTCAAATAGCGCACTGTGAAAGCGAATTGCAGCGTTTGTACAATGGCGCCAATGAACGTGGATAAAAAGGTCCAGCTTATGCCTTTTTTTTGTTGTTTGCTCACGAGTAAGCCTGCTCAATTATGCGCTTGAGTTTTTTATTGAGTTGTTGATTATCGAACTCGTTAGCTACTTTTTCTCTTGCGGCTAAGCGTATGCTTTGCGTTCTGTCATTTGACAGGGTGCTAATCTCTAACAACTTATCAGCTAAGGCTTGTGCGTCTCGCTCTGGGGCAAGGAAACCATGAACCCCATCATTGATAAGTTCCGGGATACCGGAATGCTGGGTGGTAAGCGTAATTAGCCCCGAAGCCATGGATTCCATTAACGCCACTGGGATCCCTTCCATATCCCCACTTGAAGCGGTCACGCTAGGAAGCAGAAAGACATCGGACTTCGCCAAATATTCCTTTACAGTTTCTTGGGTCTGCGCTCCCAAGCAGCGAATATAGTTTTGGGCGCCAGAAGCTTGAATTTGCGCATTCACTTGTTCTGTTAGATCACCACCACCAATAATATCTAATTGAATACTTATATGCTTTGCAGCACTGACCACAGCATCTACCGCATATGGAATGCCTTTCTTCTCGGTCATTCGGCCAACGCAAACCACTTTCAATGGCGACTGAATAGCTTTATCCGTAGGCCGGCTAGGAAGATCAGTCAAATCTACGCCCATACGGTGTACTTGAATTTTGTCTGCTGCACAGCCCCATTCTTGGAGGCGTTGCTGCCACAACCGACTAATTGGTAGCATCAGCTCACCTTTGGAGAAGATCTCCTGGTAGGCCGCTTTATATTGGCGAATTACCGCGTGCTCGCTCATATCAAAGCCATGAAACACCGTCGCAATTGGGCCTTTTAGCACCCCAAGTTGACGAAGTTTGATTGCTAAGCTGCCATCTGGGCCAAAATGGGCAATGATGAGGTCAAAATCTGGGCATTTATAGGGTAGAGCTAAAAAACGGCACAGGTAGAGTGACTTTGCAAAATAGGGGTGCAGTTTGCTATCTAGAATATAGTTTGCTTTTGCTTGCTGCCCTGTCACCATAAGTTTGATAAGGGCGCCAGTGCGTTTAAGTAAACGCACACCAGAGGAGGCGCTCTCTGGCTTACATAAATAGGTGGTTTTATCTGCTAACTTATAATCGTAGTAGCTCTGATGTGCTTTTGGTTCGTTAGATGGCTCTAGGGCGATGATCTCTACATCAACTCCTAAGTCTATCAGGCCTGTGATCTGCCCTAAAACAAAGGTTTCAGACAGTTTAGGAAACGTTTTGACAAAAAAAGCGACGCGTGTAGGTTTCATTTTAGTTCAGAATTGGCTGTAATACATATTCGATGGAAGAGCAAGCACGTTGCTTTTCTGCCATCACTTTTTCGGCGAGATCGCTTTTGGTCGTCTCAATACTCGATAGTGTAGATTGAAGCTTATCGAAAGTCGAAGGGGCGTCAATATCATGTATATCTATGGAAAAATCGGCTAGCTGCATTTGGTTAAGGATCCCTTCAGATTTATGCTCATAGGCTATGGCATAAGCGGGAGTACCAAAATTCATGGATATAATGGCACTATGCAGACGTGTGCCAATGGTTAATTGGCATTTCGAGAGTAAGTGGCCGAGCTCAACATCGTTTAACTCATCCATGACAACCATAAACATGTGTTGGTTTTTTAATTTTCGCTGTACGTTCAGTGCAACCATTCGATCATCTTTATGGTAACCATCTAGTCCAGTACATGTTGATACCGCAATGATTTGATAACCCAAGTTAGACAGTGAGTTGCACATGGTCATTATTTTGTCTTCAAATTGTTTTTGAGTAATTCCCAGCCGCACATCAAAGGGTTTTAAGTCTCTCAATGTGATGGCAACCGTCGGTTTAGCAACAAAATCAAGTACGACTTTAGGTAAATTCGTTGTCCTTGGCGTTACTAGCCATGCTGTATCAGCGCTATCAATCACATTAGCTTGCTTAACATCCAGTTGGTTGAAATGCTGTAAGCTTACTTGTTCTCTTAGCAGTATAGGCACCCCATCAAAACTTGCCCGTGCGAGTTGTTTGATATTACTTGACTGGAATGGGCCAACGCTATGACCAATGATGACATAAGGGATACCGAGCCCCTTAACGATTAAAGGTGCTTCGTATTGCTTTATACCATAGAGGTCAACAAAAAAAGACCCGCCAACTTGAATAACTAAGTCGAACTGTTGTACAAAACTGGCAAATTCTCGGTGGGCATTTGTGGCGAAGCTTAACCCTTGGTTGCAAGCAAAGCGAGGTAGACCTATGTGGGTAAACAGTCGATTTTTAATGGCCTTGCTAACCCTTGAACCTTCGAACTGAGCACCAAACAGTTGGTCTGTGATGAAGTGTTGGTTAGGAATGATGTATTGTGCGGCATCTAGGTAACGGGTAGTAGTGGTTATTGCAGCGTCTGGATAGTTGCTGCCTAGGTACTCGAGTAAACCACGTAATATTGCTGCGTCTCCACGGTTAGAGCAGCAATGGTTGCCGATTATTAGAATATTTTGAGTCATAAAGTAACAGTTACCAAAGAAAAAGGCCCTCGAAAGGGCCTTTATACTATATATGAGAATTTAACAACAGAGTTGTTTAATTACCATTTCCAAGCAGCAGCTTCAGTAGCAGCTTTACCTGAAGCTTGGTCAATGCTCACAACGTCTTTAGAAGCACGTAGTACAGGGATCACACGCTCACCTTTACCAGGTAGGAACTGAGATGATACACCGTGAACTGAAGCTTCAGGAGCTGTTACAGTGAATGTAGCAGTGTGGTTGTACTCTGCACCAGCAGTGTAACCAGCTTCTTCAGCTTTCTTCACTAGGTCAGCACCGAAGTAAGTTACAGTTGCGTTACCAGCAACTTCACCTAGAAGTACGCCAGTTGCTTTCGCATCAGCGTCTTTTTCGTTGAAGATGTCTAGTAGAACTTTAGCTGGTTTAGAGCTTTCGTTCGTGATCTTAACCCACTGGTCCTTGTTAGTAGAACGTAGGTAAGGTACTTTAAGTACAGCACCGTTCACACCGATATCGTGAGTTGCAACAGTTGCTTCACAAGAATCAAGAGTAGGAGTACCAACAGTTAGGTTACCTTTAACTTGAGTCATGTAGTTGAAGTTCATGATGCTGAAGTTACCTTCTGAATCAGCCATGTTCTCAACAACAAACTTCATCGCTGGAGTTGTGTGAGCACCAGTTTGTGCTAGAGCACGGATGTCAGATGATGTGATTACAGTGTCAGAGAAATCAGTGAACTTGTTGCCGTCAAAGTCAACTTCAGTACCGTTTTCAAAGATTACAGCTTTAACACCGTCACCCGCTGGAGATGTAGTGTTGATTGTGTAGTTTAGCTTCAACGTGTTAGCAGAAGGTACGCCAAACGTAGGGTTTGAGTTTGTGATGTACGCTACAGCTTCAGATGTCTTAAGACCGCCAACGAATGCGATACGGCTTGAATCTTCAGATGCTGCATCTACGTCGTCTTGCTGTGCGCCAGTCTTATTAAGAGAGAACGCTTTAGTAGGTGCATCGTACTGTAGTTCAGAACCTTTAGGACCGAATAGTACACCGTATTGTGCTTTAATGCTCGCTAGAGTAATAGTCGAGCCTTTACCACCGATGATATCGTTAACGCCGTTCTTAGCTTCAGTTACTGTTAGAGTAATGTCGCTGTTCAGATCACAGCCAGTACGCTTAGTTGCGTAATGTACTGGAGCTGGAACTACACCGTCGCTAGAGATAGCTAGACGAGTACCTGCGCCGATTGGCTCGTTACCCACAACGAAAAGTACTTCGTTAGAGTTGTTCAACGTACCATCTGAAGAAGCTACTTTCACATACTCGTTAGTATCTGGTTTTGCTTTTAGTAGGAACAATTGGTTAGCATTTTGCTCGCCAAAATCAGCACCGTTTAGTTGCATCTTAATACGAGTAGCTGAAGGTAGCTCAGTCGTTGGGATGTAAGTTAGTGCGATTAGGTTATCAGTTGACGCGTCATATGCTGCTGTGTAGTCACCAGAACCACGAACAAAGCCAGGTGCTTTGAAGTCGTTAGTGATTTCAGAAGCGATGCTGATGTCGCTTGCAACGTTGATTAGCGATGTTGCGCCACTTGTTTCAAGATCAGCTAACTTAGTTAGGTCTTGTGCTGATGCAGAACATTCAGCGTTAGTGTAAGTGATTGCTAGTAGGTCTTGAGCACTTGAGCCAGAACCTGTTACAGCGCTAGACGTGAAAGTGTCACCTAGTTCACTCCATGTTTCAAAACATGAAGATGTACCTGCAAAAGCACTGTTGCTTAGCATAGCCGCAGCCACTGCCGCTGGTAGTAGAGCAATCTTTAATTGCTTATTCATTCGTAAAACTCCAATTAATTGGTTTATTATTCCGTTTTAACAAGTCGACTTATTAAAAGCCACTCCCGTTAGATTTATAAAAAATAACACATATTTTATAATGCCACTCAGAAATGGCTACGCTAATTCCATATCATATGGTACCAATTGTCAATTAAAAAACGCTCAGACAGCAGAAAAAAGCATAAGTTGCCCGTCATAGATCACATTCTGTCTTGAGCTAAATTTTCTTACTGGAAATTCTAGGGCGTTACGGGGTTGAAGAATCCCATTTTTCATCAGGAGGTTAAACGCATTTTGTATCCCTATCATGTAGGATTGCGAGTGTCGCTAACAGGGCCATTACTGCGAACATTATACAGTGATTTGAAGGGTGATTAGACCAGCTGGGGAGGTTGCCATTTTGACTCATAGGTCTGCGAGATATGGGGGGCAGGCAAGAACCTCGTAGTGACTGGAAACTAATGTACAGCTCATGGCTGTATCGTCACTAAGGCACTCCGATTGTGATTTATAATAGAGAGTGTAAAAAATGGGCTTTCTTTTGACAACGTACAGTGAAAAGGATAACTTATGCGACCAAATTTTGTGGTATTTAGGGAAGTCAAATGGCGCGCAAAAGCAGACGCAATATCAAAGGTTTTACACTGATTGAATTACTTATCGTGATGGTTATTATCGGCCTATTGGCATCTTTGGTTGCACCAACCATGTTTAGCAAGGTCGACTCTTCAAAAGTTAAGACTGCACAAGCACAAATGCAGATGTTAAACACGTCGTTATCAGCTTTCAGACTAGATGTAGGTAACTATCCTTCTTCACTTGAAGAGCTCCGCCAATCTGATAAACCCAATTGGGATGGCCCATATTTGCCTAAGTCTGTGCCTTTAGACCCATGGGGTAATCCGTATGTTTATCGCTTTCCAGGTAATAATGGTGAGTTTGACTTGTTGAGTTACGGTGCTGATGGCCAAGAAGGTGGTAGTGATAACAACGCGGATATCGTGAACTAATGGTCGACAATAAGCTGCAAGCATTACTTCTCGAAAGAGGAGTAAGCCAAGAACTGTTAAATAAAGCGCTTGAGTATCAGCAGTCGCTACCTGAGCGTTTGGAATCAATACTGGTTAATATGGGCGCCCTACCTAGTGAGGAGCTGCCTAGCCTCTATGCTAGTTATTTGGGGCTTCCAGTTTATGATCCTGTTGCGCATGAGCTAGAAGTAGATGTGGCTTTTTTAAATACTTTGCCATTGCAGCACATGTACGCCCAAGGAACGCTTCCGTTTTCGTATCATGACGGGGTAGTTAAGGTGGCCTTGCTCGATCCGATGAGTTTGTCGGCGATTCAGTTGTGGCAGCTTACTCAATTAGATGTTCAGTTATATATTACCGAACAGCGTAATCTTGATGACTTGAAGATACGTATTGATGGGGAACTGCAAGGAATAAATGAACTCAGCGGCGGTGATGAGCTCGCACGCTTGAGAGAGTTAGCTTTTGGTGCCCCTACTGTCAACTTGGTTAACAATTTAATTGTACGCGGCATTAAGTTAGGTGCCTCAGATTTGCATATTGAGCCAGTTGCAGGTCGTTATCGTGCACGTTATCGTGTTGATGGCGTGCTACAAGAGGGGGATACAATCCCAGCCAAGTTGCAATTAGCAGTTATATCGCGAATCAAAATCTTATCAGGTATGGATATTGCCGAACGTCGTCGCCCACAGGATGGGAAAATTGAAACCCGAGTCGCCGGAGTTGAGTTAGATATTCGATGCTCTTCCTTGCCGCTGGGTGATGGCGAAAGTATGGTAATGCGTTTCTTGATTAAGTCTGCGGTGAAGTTTGATCTAGAAATGTTGGGTTATGAATCTGATTTAATTGCGGCGATTCAAAAAGACCTATCGAGAACGACAGGGGTGATTTTGATGACGGGACCTACGGGGTCCGGTAAAACCACCAGTTTATATAGCTTTTTAAATCAACTAAATAAGCCGGATGTAAAAATCATTACGCTGGAAGACCCGATAGAGTATCAACTAGACGGTATTAACCAAGTGCAAGTCCGAAGTGAAATTGGGTTCGATTTTACGGCGGGATTGAGGAGCATCGTTCGTCAAGACCCGGATATTTTGATGGTGGGTGAGATACGTGATCAGGATACAGCTCGGATAGCGATGCAATCATCGTTAACGGGCCACTTGGTGTTTAGTACTGTGCACACTAACGATGCACCAACAACTTACACTAGGCTATTAGACTTAGGGGTTGAAGAGTTTCTGTTGAATGCTTCGCTTGTCTCAATTATGGCTCAGCGATTAGTTCGTACACTTTGTTCGCATTGTTCGGTTTCTCACTCTCATCCTGAAGATATTTTGTCTCGTGATGATGTGAAAATGGTGCAAAACGCTTGGCTAACTCAGCCTGTTAACATAAGACAACCGAAAGGATGCGAAAAGTGTGGGAATAGTGGGTTTTCTGGCCGTATGGCAATTTTAGAATATTTACCTTGTGATGAAGGTATGCAGAAAATCCCGAAAGATGCCGCTTTCCTAACAGCGGCCGAAGACTACATGAAACTACGAGGCTTTCGTACA
>Ga0209379_10002222_pt1 | contig 11970 bp, 9 predicted proteins | sample tdDd001_FD_187124 | JGI IMG/M metagenome (GOLD analysis project Ga0209379, IMG submission 187124) | Marine sediment microbial communities from the Atlantic coast under amendment with organic carbon and nitrate - tdDd00.1 (SPAdes)... | ecosystem: Environmental > Aquatic > Marine > Coastal >...
TTATGATTACTCACGTTGGCATTATCGATCAGGACCCTGTAAGACTGATTACCCCTTTACTCGACCACGGTATTCCTGCTGATAACATGATTTTTATCGGCACCGAATCACAACGGGAACAGTATGACCGTCTGGCCTCCATTCTGGCTCCGCGTAATATTCAAGCCGAATTCTTTACCATTCCAGACTCCATCAATATCACCTGTATCCGCCGCCGTCTCAATGAGCTTGCCGCCAAACTCAAAGATCAGCAATCTGAAATTTGGTTCAACGCTAGCTGTGGCCTTCGTCACCGCCTGCTTTCTGCCTATGAAGTTTTCCGCACCTACCACTGGCCAATCTATGTGATAGAACCTTTCAGTGACGAGATGTGCTGGCTATATCCAACAGACCGTGAGCAACAGCAGGTAGAGGACAGGATTCAGCTAACCGACTACTTGACCATTTTCGGCGCTCGCTGTGAGCTGCCAGAAACGACAGTTCCGGAAACATTAAACGATCAACTGTGGGAACTGGGTCAACGCTGGGCAAGTTCAGCACTGGAGCTGGGACCTGGCCTTGCCACGCTAAACTATCTCGCTACGACCTGTCGCAAAGAGCAAAAGCTAGACGTCGCACTGAGTGAAAAACAACAAGGCTATAAAGAACTCGGGATGTTACTGGCCGATTTGGATGACACCGGTCTGGCGACTTACAGAAATGGCATCCTGACCTTCAAGCACGAAGAGGCCCGTCGCTTTGCCAATGGTGAATGGTTAGAGAATCTGGTACACAGCACAGTACGTGCAATCCAGAATGAATTACCCACCATTCAAGATCATTCTCTGGGTGTACAGGTCTACCGGAAGATTGGTGAGCGAGAAGTTCGAAACGAGCTAGATGTTGCCACTGTGGTGAATAACAAGCTACATATCATCGAGTGCAAAACCAAAGGCATGCGTGACGACGGTGATGACACCTTGTACAAGCTGGAATCACTGCGTGATCTACTTGGCGGCCTACAAGCACGGGCGATGCTGGTTAGCTTCCGTCCGCTGCGTCACCATGACCTAGTTCGTGCTCAGGATCTGGGACTGGCAATTATCGGCCCCGATCAGCTGGGTGATCTACAAACCCATCTCCATAACTGGCTCAGGGATGCCGGTGGTCAGAGTCATAATATCGCTTAAGTTAGATACGAGTAACGAGCACTTGAAAGCTCGTTACTCGATCTCTACTTCCCGTTCCTAGTCACTTGCCCCTTGTTACTAATACCTAGAAGCTCCATCTCATCTGCCAGAACAGCTGCGTATTTGCCGTTTGCCCGAACAGGCTATCACTGCTACCGTCAAAACGTTGGATAACAGTCAGCATCTGCCAGTCATCCGCCAACGAATAAGTATTATTCGCCCCGATAAAGAACGAACCATCATCGTAATAGGTGGCAGAAAAAGTCATTCGACTCAACGATGAAATATCAAAACCGGCATCGGCATACCAGCTCAGTTTGGTAAAACTCAATGTGCGGGCTGTCAGCGGCAGGTTGAGAAACAACAAGGCATTTAGGGGCTCTTGCGGATTGGAGATATGGAGTATCGCCACCCGTGTCATCCAGTTACGTTTACCGCCAAAGCTATAGTCAGCTTCCACGCTGGCGACAGATGACGATTCCAGACTCTCCCCCTGCCATTCATCACGAACAGGATCGAACCAGCTCACTTCACCGCGGATCCCTGCGCCTTGTATATCCCCGGCAAAACCTGCCCCTATCACATCATCCAGACCTGACTTGCCCACCAATAACTGCATATCCCAACCTTGTCGGTTAAACATATATCGACTGGCATAGCTTTCAAGCTCACTATCTTGGCTTGGGCTATAGACGACGTCTACCGTGCTGGCAAAACCCAGCTTGCGGCTGATCATTACAGCATCAGATCCGGATCGTTCTTCGTAATCAAAATCATAAATAGAATAAGAATTAAAGATATCGTTGGGATTCCAAAGGGTTGTCATTCCCCAGTTAATCCGAAAGCGGCCGGTTTGCAACTGCCAGTCTTGATGCTGCCACGTAAGATAAAGGCGATCTAGCTGCGTGGTGCCGACAACACCCCTTTTGTCCAGCCAGTTGGTCGACAAATCCATATAGCCCGGGTCAAAACCCACCAGTTGACCAAACCCCGGAGTTTCAGCGGTATCACCGAACAACAGACGGTTACGCATCCCGACATTAAAGCGGACATCACTGTTGAAACGATATTCAAAATTAAATCGTTGGTGAACAAGATGATCCAGACTGCTGCTTTGACCATCAGGAAAAGTCGCTGTAGCCATATATTTAAGATAACCGTTCAAGTCCCAGTCTTGCTCCGGCTCTAAACCTGGAACTTGTGCCATAACGGATACACTGATGACAGCGGCAAGCATGCAAAATCTCTTCACTGGCGACGATCCTCTTTCAGCTCCCCGTCTTCAAACACGATGACCCGCCGTGCCCGCTTAATCACCCGGGGATCATGGGTCGAAAAGATAAACGTCGTCCCTTCTTTCTCGTTTAGCTGCTGCATGATATCGAGCAGCTCGGCGGTACTTTGCGCATCGAGGTTGGCTGTCGGCTCGTCAGCCATCACAAAGCGTGGCCTTGGCGCCAGAGCCCTTGCCACCGCAACCCGCTGCTGTTGGCCACCGGATAACTTGGCTGGAGTTTTATGTTGCTGATCAGTAAGGCCAACCTGCTTCAGCAACGCACTGGCTCGCTGTCGGCACTCCTTTTCGCTATGGCCTTGCAGTTGCATCACGAACTCGACATTCTCCAATGCAGTCAGTACCGGCAGCAAGCTGTAATCCTGAAAGATAAAGCCGATATGATCACGACGAAATGCGATCAACTCCTTCTCTTTCAACTCGCAGATGTCGCAGTCATCAATACGTACCTCACCCGAGGTTGGTGTATCAATGCCTCCCAACATATTGAGCAAGGTCGTTTTGCCAGAGCCCGACGGCCCCATCACGGCAACAAACTCTCCTTGTTCAATAGCCAAATCAAGGCTTTTTACGGCATGAACCGGAAAATCCGAATCAGGATTATAGGTTTTACAAAGCTGGTTAGTCTGAATCGTCATGATCAATGTTTCTCCGCCATTGCATCAACAGGGCGCTGCTTTAGAATTTGGCGCGCCGGATAAAGTGCTGCCAAAATGCTCGCTGCTACTACGGTGATAAAAATCATCTGGTAGTCCGTCAGGGAGACCTGAGGATACAAAGTGGTATCGACACCGAACGCCCCGAGCCCTTCGGCAAGCTTGCCGAGCGATACACCGGTATGCTGCAAGAGCCGCATTAGCCCCACACTACCGGCTATCCCCAGTAATGCACCAGTGATCCCAAGCCATGCCGTTTCCAGCATGATTAACAAAAAAATATTGTACTTTTGCATACCTACCGCCATCAGCACACCGAACTCCCGGGTACGCTCGAATACTGACATCAGCATTATATTGACGATGCCAAAGCTCAGTGCGAGGACAAAGATCCCCAGCATAATCGCATTGCTGGTACCCATCTGGTTAATAATCGAAGCCAGCATCGGTTGGACCTGCTGCCAGTCCCGGACGGTATTTTGGTTTGATGTCTGCGCTTGCAGTACGTCTCGCAACGAGAACGCCGCTTTTTCGTCATCCAGCAATATGGCTATTTCATGGCTGCCTTCAATGCCGGCCAATGCCATTAGATCGCCACGCCGAACAAAGACATTTCCTTCATCAAAACTTGAAGTGGGAGTTTTAAAGATCCCACGAACACGAAACGCCGCCCCGGTTACATCACCGCTGGCGTTGGTGAATGTCAGTACTACCTTGGACCCGACACGCAGCCGCAACCGTTCAGCCGTTTTGTTTGAAACCAAGACAGGGTTGCGCCCTTCCAATGACAGCCATTCACCTTGCCGGATATTGGCTGCCAGCGGTGTTACCAAGGCTTCTGACTCCAAATCAATGCCATTGATTCTTACCCCGCGGGCGCTGCGTGCCGAGGCGACCATTCCATCAGTAACAAACCGTGCCGACAAGGCTCTTACCTGCGGCAGTTGTTCAATTGATGCAATAAGCTGGTGGGAATCGACAATCGTTGAATTGATATCAGGGTTATTGAGATAGCGGCTGTTATGAACCTGGATATGACTGGTCTGCCAAGCAATAGCGTTATCTATCATGCTGCCGTACATGCCCGTCATAAAGCCCATCATACTGACTACGCCCATCAGACCGAATACCATGGCACTGAGCATGATGCTGGTTCGTAATTTATTGCGCCATAAATTGCGCCAGGCCAATTTAACCAGCATGTCCGCCTCCTTTTAATGCACTGACCAAGTCCAGCTGATAGACACGCCACATCGGATAGATCAAGCAAAGTAGCAACAGACCCAATACGATCGTTATCTGATTAACAAACAGCCATGGTTCCAGCAGGATCGGCAAGACCGGATCCCAGCCCATTTCCAGGATCATTTCCGCCGTCTCGCCCGTTAATACTATCGGGTTATAGTAAAACCAGATAAGAAATGGTGCGGAGATCCCCAGCCCAAGTACAACCCCCAAAAGGGCTATAAACAATGATTCGATACTGATAAGGGCAAGCAGCTTCTTTCGCAATAGTCCGGTGGCCAGCATGACGCCAAACTCGCGCTGGCGCTCTAGGGTCATCATCAGCAAAGTCGCGAACAAGCCGAAACCCACCACACCATAAAGCAGGTACATCATGATAATGCCTCCTGCTTTATCCATCAGAATTTGCTGTGCCATCTCCGGAGAAAGATCCTGCCAGTCACGGATGTTTGCCAGCCCGTCATAATCCGCGCTTAACTCTGCAACAGTCTGAGGCAGTGCCGACAAAATACGAGTGTGCAGCACCCAGGCCGTGACTTGCTGTTCGGTGCTGTATAAGGTCTGCGCCAGTGCCAACGGCATATAAACCAGCTGGTTATCAAGCTGCGGCATCGGGAAATCCAGTATCCCTTTGACAGGATACAAACCTGCGGCAGTCTGGCCCCGGTATCCCTGACCGTAAAGGATAATTTCATCACCGACCTGCAGATTTAGAAAACGAGCCAAGCCTTCGCCAATCAATACTTGCTGATCATCGGCAGACAAGAACGTCCCTTCACTTAACTTGCCTGCTATACCCGAGTAGTCGTTCTCCTGCTCGGGGATCACGCCCATTACCATCACACCTTTCGATTTGTCGCCAGCAGCCGCCAATGCGAAGGATTCTATTCTCGGCAATATACGTTTGATATTGGGGTGGCTTTTAGCTGGGGCAATAAACTGACTATCTGCTGGCAGCAAATCATCAATACTCTGGCTATCCGAAAACTCAGGATGCTGAATTTGTATTAACCCGGTGTAGAAACGGGCAGCATTCTCAATGTTATTGGCATAGCTCCCTTCTTGCAGGCAGCGCATAAACAACGACAGCGCAAGCGCCAATGCCAGTGCAGATGCGGTAAGAACCGTCCGTCGTTTCTGCCGCCATAAATTGCGCCACGCTAACTTCACTAACATAAAACCTCCTGTTTACGTCAGTCACGCAGTGCTTTCATTTGGCTTAACGAGAAGAAGCTGTCTTTTACAGCAAAATCAAATTGTGCCTGATGGGTAATAATCTGAGTTTTATTACCCGGCTTATCCGCAGGCAGCATTTCCATTCTGGACGCAAGCTGCCGCCCACCCAGCATTTTTACATCGTAGGTTTTCATGGTGTTGACCAGCTCATCAAACTCGTCGTAAAACTCTACCTTGCGCTGCAGGTAAGTCTTTTGAGAGATCCACAAACGGACCTTATTCCACACCACTGGTGCATTCGGTTTGGCAATCGCATCGATAACCCAGGTCGGATCGGAATCAAATACCTCCTTACCGACCATCTGGTGGCGATAATCCACCACGATGGAAGACTGATTAATTAAGTCATCATTGGTAAAATCCGAGCCCATCCAAGACTGACTGAGCATCGAAGGGGCGATTTTGACGACCCTCTCGATACTAGGGATCCAATTCCACATTTCCCGTTGGCGCTTGAGCGATGCACTGCCCTTGTCTTTTGCTGGTGCAGTCACCAATACCAGCGACAAGTCCATGCCCTTGCTCCAGGTTTTCATACTCATCGAACGCGTCCAGTCAGGACGAATGATCTTCATCGTCGCTTCGGTATAGCTCGAATCACCCCGCATTTGCAGATCAGACTTTCTGACGATTTCAGTCGCGGTCTCGGCAAAGATCGACGTAGAGAACAGAGCCACCACGACTGATAGTAAAATAGATAAATCACGCATAACTTTTCCTTAGCAAACTGTCGATGAAAACAAACTGGTATTCTGTGAAAACAAGTCCTCGTTTCATGAAACAAGTTTTGGCTTCATGTGAGTAGGTAAACGTATTTATTTAAACCAACCAGCCAAGGTGCCCTGATCGATAAGCGTCAGTGAGCCTGTCGGCGCCCCGAGGATCCGCTCTATCGAAAACTGGGTCGCTTTGACTTTGCGTAGTGCTCGTTGAAACGGCTGCTCTTGAGCCTTCTGATCGAGAAGTAGATCGGTCAACCCATCTGAAAAAGCATGCAACACTGCAACCACCAGCTCGGCAACAACAGTAGGTGTTTGGGTGTCAAACACACCTTCATCAATCCCTTGCCTGATAATAACGGTAAAATCTGCAGCCAATAATTTTGAGCTTCTCGTTATTAGCTTATGTTTTAGCGGCAGGTTCTCATCCATATTGATAATTTTGGCAAAACTAAGCAGCCCTTCTTTTTGTTCAATCTTCCAATGGTTCGTGACAACCAGCAGCTGATTCCACTTACTGATCGCATCTATTCCCGGGTCGATGATCAGCTCCCCCACCAAGGTTTGGTATTGCGACTGCATATCGTCGACCAAGGCATCCAGAACGGCCTGCTTCGAATCAAAGTAATGATAAAAAGCACCTTTCGAGACTCCGACAGCGGAGATCAAATCATTCACTGACGTGCTTTCATACCCCTTGCTATAAAACAAATCTTGCGCTGCTGCGATAAATTCACAACGCCTTTCATCAGCGGCTTTGATGACTCTCGCCATAGGGATTTTCTCTAAACGCTTGCAATATGCTCACAACCGACCGACCGTCGGTATGTGATTAAAATATAAGCACCAGACTTGGTTTTTTACAACACCATTGCCTGCTATTTGAACGATTTAATATTCTAGATGTGACATAGCCTGATAAAGGCACGAAAATCACAATAAAGAGAAGAAGGAGTGTTACTGAGGAGAACTTGGAGGCATAAAAAAACCGATGCCTGAGCATCGGTTTAAATGTGTGGTGAACCGTTAGCACGCTGGAATTTAATTCGAAACCAAGACAGAAATACCTAGTTGATAATTATCAATGAGCACTTCCAGCACAGCTACCATATTAAATAACCAGTGATAACAATTACTCGGCTAGCATGCGACGTGCTGCTTCAACTACCACTTTAATTGAACGCGCTTCAGTCTTTTTCAACGTCGCGTGATCTGGGATCTCTTTCTGAGTACGGTTGATGATAACACCGGCTACACAGCCTGCACGTAGGCCTGAACTTGCACACATGGTTAGCAGTGTTGCTGATTCCATTTCGAAGTTCAGAACACCCATTTGTTGCCACTCATCCATCGAACCTTGGAAACGGCGTACTACGCGGCCTGAGAATGTGTCGTAACGTTCTTGACCTGGGTAGAAAGTGTCTGAAGATGCTGTTACACCCGTGTGCACTGTAGCGCCATCGGCATCACACGCTGCTTTCATTGCAGTTGCTACGTTGAAGTCAGCTACTGCTGGGAACTCCATTGGCGCGAAGTGAAGGCTAGCACCGTCTAGACGAACTGAACCAGTTGAAACGATCATATCGCCAACATTGATATGTGGCTGAATTGCGCCAGTTGTACCTACGCGCAGGAATGTACGAACACCTAGCTGAGCTAGCTCTTCTACAGCAATAGATGTTGATGGGCCACCGATACCAGTTGAACAAACAACTACAGACTTGCCGTCTAGCTTAGCGCGGTAAACCGTATATTCACGAGCACTTGCCAAGAATTCAGGGTTATCCATTAGGTTAGCAATTTTTTCAACTCGTGCTGGATCACCAGGAATAATTGCTAGCTCTGCACCGTTAAGATCTTCTTTGTTTACACCTAGATGGAAAACTGCGTTGTCAGACATAATCATATCCTTTCTTATACTATTTACCGCGCGTTAGGGAAGTTTGAACCTGCGGTTATTTATCAAAATAATTTGTGTTTTGACAATACTCGAAACAAAGCACTCTCAAAACACATGGTAACGATAGCCGATAGAATGACAGTTTTTAGTGACAAGAATCACAACGATTGAAATGTAGTTAATTTCATTTTTCATAAAAAAGCGATCAATGTCACACAAAATCGTTTACTTATGCTTTGCGTCACAAAAATATTATGGCCAAAAAAAAGAGCGCCACACTGGTGGCACTCTTAAGATGATAGATTAACTAACGGCAATTACTCTTCAATTTTTGCTTTAAACCGGAGCAACCTTAATGCATTCAGTGTCACCAATGCGGTCGCGCCACTGTCAGCCAATACTGCAACCCATAGCCCTGTCATACCTAGCAATGTAGTTATCAGGAAAACGCCCTTCAATCCCAGTGCCAGTATGATGTTCTGATGGATATTGGCCAGCGTGGCCCGAGACAGTGCAATCATCACTGGCAACTCCGATACCCGATTATGGGTTAATGCGGCATCTGCTGTCTCAAGTGCCACATCGGTACCGCCTCCCATCGCAATACCAATAGAAGCCGTCTTCATTGCCGGCGCATCATTGATGCCGTCTCCGACCATAGCGACTTTCGCATTTTGATTAGCAAACTGGACTTCGGTTACTTTGTCTGCCGGCAGTAAACCTGCTCGATAATCTATATCAATTTCACCTGCAATAGCCGCTGCTGCACGAGGGTTATCTCCTGTCAGCATCACGGTATGAATACCCATCGCCTTCAAATTTTTGATAGCTTTGTGAGTATCATCTCTCAGGTTGTCACGCCAAGCTATCAAGCCGACTGGCAAACCGTTGCGAACGGCGACAACCAAGGTCTTGCCCTCACCTTCCAACAGTTCTGATTCGGCTTGTTGGCCAGGAGTCAGTGTTACCGATTCCGGCAACCTGTCAGCGGCAGCGAGTAGCAACGTATCCCCATCTATCTCACCCTTGATCCCACGCCCTGGCAGCGCTTCTCGTTCAGAGGCTTCAATAACCGACAACCCTCGATTTTTTGCTGCGTTCACTACAGCCTGAGCAAGCGGGTGTAATGATCCAGCTTCGACAGCTGCAGACTGACGCAACAGCCTATCTTCGTCACCATCCCAACTAACAATATCAGTCATCACCGGTTTGCCTTCGGTTAGCGTACCTGTTTTATCGAAGGCAACCATTTCAATATGACCGAGCTGCTCAAGCGCCGCTCCACCTTTAATCAGGGCTCCTCGCCGTGCAGCAGCAGCCAAACCGGAGGTAATTGCTGCCGGTATCGATATCACCAACGCACAAGGACAGGCAATCAGCAATAAGGTCAGCCCTTTGTAAATCCACTCATCCCATGATTGTGCAAACAGCAAAGGTGGCACCACTATCACCAAAGCGGCTAACACTATCATTGCCGGGGTGTACAGGCGGCTGAAACGATCAATGAAACGCTCTAGCGGTGCCTTACGAGACTCGGCATCCTCAATCAGATGCAAGATCCGATCAATAGCATTGTCACCTTGCTCCGATACGATTCTTAAACGTACCACTTTATCTGTCACCAACGAGCCAGCCATCACTTGTTCACCAGGCTGTCGCTCAACAGGAACCGATTCTCCCGTTAATGCGCTCTCATCAAAACTTGCGGTTATATCAACAAGCTCGGCATCGGCTGGCAAACGAGCACCCGGTGCAACTTCAATGACATCCCCTTTTGTGAGATCTTCTGCTGCAACTTTTTCCCTTGTACCATCAGGGCGAATGACCATGGCCTGCTCTGGCACAAGATCCATCAGGGCTTTTACCCCGCTTCTCGCCCGGGAAGAGGCATAGCCTTCAAGCTGCTCGCCAATAAGAAATAACAGCAAGACCATGGCCGCTTCTGCGGTCTCTCCCAAATAGAGCGCACCAATTGCCGCGACGCTCATCAGTGTCTCGATCGAAAACGGAGAGCCACTTTTGCCAAGCGCTATGGCTTTTTTTACTATCGGAATAAGCCCTAACGCCGTCGTGAGTGTAAACGCGATTATGCCATAGGTTTCTGAACTTTTATCGATGATAAAAGAGATCAGCATCATCGTCGAAATTACGATGATAGGTAAATTCTGCTGAAGAAAACTTTTGCTCTCTGTTTCACTTTCTTTGCTGCGTGTTGAGACTAACGGAAACCCCGTTTCTTTAGCTTTGGCTTCAATAACATCAGCCAGTTTTCCTGACTGACAGTTAACGACCAGCTTTTGGGTCGCAAACATCACCTTGGCCGTATCAACACCCTCGATGCCGGACAGGGCTTTTTCAAGTTTGCTCGCGCAGCTTGGACAGTCCATATTCTGGACTTTCCAACTTAATGTTTTACTGTGAGTCGATTGGGTAAGTGCCGCTTCAAGGGCTTGCTCATCTTCAATACTTATAGAAGCGCTACAACAGCTGTTACCGGAACAACTACTAGACTCATAATTATGTTGATGGGTGTGTTGATGGTCATGTTGATGAGTATAAACGGGATGTACGGAAGGTCTGCCGGCAGCGGGTTCCTCATCGGCGCCAGGATCACCACAACAACCAGAATCAGCTGAATCGCTACACGTTACGGTTACTGAGCTACAGCAATCCTGCATTGTTCCACTTTCAACCTGAACAGTGCTTGCGTTGACTGCCATCGATTTTACAGTATGGATATGTGGTTTTTTGTTATTGCATTGAGCACACATGGTTTCTCTCCTCGGTATGCTTTGTTTGGTCAATACAGTAACTATAAACCTTGGAGCTGGGTCTAAGGTCAAGGGGAAATGACAATCTTTCTCGACATCATTTCATTTGGGAAGGAGTATCACTATGGTCTTTTGAGGCAATAGGGGCATCGCTCGACTCAAATTGCCTGGCTTGTTTTTCATGCAAGGCCTCAATCAGCTTGCGATCCAACTCGGCGAAATACAAGTCTTCTTCAGCCTTGCCCTTCCGGCGCATGTTTTCAACGAAATCAACCATGATATCTACCTCCAGCCATCCACTCATCTTAATAGTAGTTGATAAGCGAGCGAATATTTGAAACCGAGATACGGCAATCCCTCTGAAATTGATCCAGGGCAGATTATTAAAATCACGGTGATTTTACGAAATGGAAATTGAAGTGAGTAAGGAGAGTAAGGAGAGTAAGGAGAGTAAGAGTGATACAAGCAAAGAATGAATGCAAGGACGGCTTTCCTTGCATTCAAATTACCCCTTAAAGCTTGCGAGAATACGGCTTGCAACTCATGCAGCTTGGAACTAGCGAAGGCGTCTAAACACCACGCCATTATCAAGAATATCGCTCCAAGGCTGATAGTCTAGGCCCATATCGAACACGTATTCGGTGATCAGACTGCGTGCTGTCGTCAGCAGAGCATCGGCTTTCCAAGGCTTTTCATAATAACTCTCGATCCGAGCTCGGTTAATTGCTGCAATCGTATCCTGATGAGTCGCCTGACCGGTAAGCAGTACTTTTTTGGTTTGGGTAAAGCGCGGATCCTGAGAGATATCAGTCAGCAACTCCACACCCGTTTTGCCCGGCATCACGTGATCGGAGATCACCAAGGCAATAAACTCACCCTCGGCATCCAGCTCATCCATCAGCTCCAATGCCTCGTCAGCCGACTCACAGTCTTCTACATGAAAAAAGTCGTTCAGCGGCGCCAAGTCCTTAAGCACAGCG
>Ga0209379_10002223_pt1 | contig 11966 bp, 7 predicted proteins | sample tdDd001_FD_187124 | JGI IMG/M metagenome (GOLD analysis project Ga0209379, IMG submission 187124) | Marine sediment microbial communities from the Atlantic coast under amendment with organic carbon and nitrate - tdDd00.1 (SPAdes)... | ecosystem: Environmental > Aquatic > Marine > Coastal >...
TTAATATTATGGCAGATTTAGAAATACTGAATTGGATAGAAGAAGGCGAATTTTTATTGACGACAGCTGTTCATTTTGGAAACATTTCTCTTACAGAGCAAATGGATTTAATAAATGGCATGAAAACAAAGGGTGTTGAAGCTGTAGCAATTAAAGTACAACCTTATTTAGCAAACTTAGATCAAGATTTGTTAGACCTTGCAGATGAAATTGGATTACCAATTATTCAATTGGATTACAGTATTTCATTTGCTGATGTTATGGAACCTATTCTAAAAGAGATATTTGATAAACAATCAAAAGTAATTCGAAGAGTAGAAGCTATTCATAATGATATGATGGAACTTTTATTAAAAGGTGGCTCTATTTTAGATGTCACTAAAGATTTAAGTGAAAAAGTTGGTAATAATATCCTTGTTAAGGATTATTACTTTGATGAAATTATCTGTCCGTTAGAGAGTTATGACATCTGTCAAAGACGAGAAGATGTTATTGATCAGTATTTCAAGAAAAATGGCATAACAACTAAAAACACGAGAACAACAAAATATAAAATTACAATTGAAAATCAAGAGAGAGATGTCTATGCGATTCCGATTATTGCAAGGAATACAGTTTATGGGAATATCTTTTTAGTGAATATAAACAGTGAAATAAAACTGACTGATGTACAAGTCTTAGAATCAGCCTCTTCAATTATTGCATTAGAACTATTGAAGAAGATTTCTATTCAAGAGATTGAAAACAAATACAAAGTAGAATTCTTTGATGATTTGATTTCTAGTGATAAAATTAGAAAATCAAAAGCAATTGAACGTTCTAATTATTACAAGTTTGATAAAGAAGCAGACTATTGTACTTTTACAATAGCAATTTCAAATGATGAACAGTCAGTAGACAGTTTAGAATCTTTAAATAGAGATATCTCTAAAGTTATGTATTTAGTAGATTCTTTCTGTGTGAGTAAAGAATTGGTATTCTTAGTTGCCAATAGAAAAGCACAAATCAATGTTGTGGTTATGTTAAAAGACAAGAAGAATCCAATTGAAGAAGTGCGACAACTCAGTGAACAGATTGAAGAAATGATATTACAAAAAATGATCAATCTACAATTCGTTATTGGTGTAGGAAGAGTTTATAACAGCATCGATAATATGTACAAGAGTTTGAAAGATTCTCAAAAAGCTGTTTTAGCATCTGAAAATTATATTTCTCAAAGAATTATAGAATTTGACTCACTTGGGATTTATAAGATTTTCTGCAATGGCGATTTAAAAGATGAACTGATGGACTTCTATTCTAAAACTTTAGAAGTACTTGTTAAATATGACAATAAAAAAGATACAGAGTTGGTTAAAACATTAAAAGTCTATTATGAAGCCAATGGTAACCTTAAGAAAATGTCAGAAAAATTATTCACACATTACAATACAGTGTTGTATCGTGTGAATCGTATCCAGGAGATTACTGGTAGTAATTTAGAGAATGAAAAACAACGTTATAGCTTACAAACTGCCATAAAGATTATGGAGATGTACGGTATCAACAAAAAATAAATAATTAGACACCCAAACCAAAAGGTTTGGGTTTTTTTTGCATTAAGGGGTATAATTAAACAAAGGAGTTCATATGAGAAGAGTCCCAATAGAAAAAATTCAAAAAGGTGCAAAACTTGGGCAAAGTCTCTTTAACAGTGACGGTAAGATTTTAGTACGCCAAGGAAGCGATTTAAATAGTAATAAAAGAGTTAGATTAAATCAACTAGGCTTTGACTCAGTTTATATAACCGATGTATTAAGTGGTGATATTATTGAGGATATGATATCACCTGAACTCAGGGTTAATTCGGTTAAACAGGTGAAAGATGTATTTGATTCTTTTGACATGTATATAAAACGGTTAGAAAGACCGAGTAGCACAAACTTAAAAGAAGCCAAAAGACAGGAATATGAAAGTGCAGCACAAATGTCTAAGGTTGCAATAGATTTGGTTTCAGAATTATTAAACAAAAAGCATCAGGAAATAAATATGGTTGATATTAAAAATACTGAAGGTTATTTGTATCAACATTCTGTAAATGTTGCTGTATTAAGTGTAATTTTTGGTGTTAAGTTAGGGTTAAGTCAAAAAAAATTAGAGGCTTTGGCAGTCGGAAGTTTACTTCATGATATAGGTTATAATTTTTTGGATTATGATATGTTAAGAAGTAAAGATTTCATTGATGCAGAAGCGCAAAAGATGATACATGCTCACCCTCAAGAAGGGTATGATTATCTAAAAGACAATATGGATATTAGTGCGCATGTAAGATTGATTGTTTTACAACATCATGAATGGATGAATGGTAAAGGGTATCCTTATGGTATCTTGGGGAAAGAGATATCTGAACTGGCTAAAATTGTGGCTATTTGTGACGTATATGATGCATTGACTTCAGATAGACCTCATCGAAAGGCGTTTGATCCTCAAGAGGCCAATGAACGAATGATGGTTGCAAGTGTGGAACAATTAGATCCCGAGTTGGTCAGTGAATTTGTAAAGATAATTATCCCTTATCCAATTGGAACTGTAGTTAGACTGACTAATGGTGAAGTTGGTGTAGTAGAAGAAATTGATCTAGCATTTCCATTAAGACCCAAAGTTAAAGTAGTAAAACAAATTGTTGGGAAAGTTGAATTATATACAAGAGATCTGATGAAAGAACACCATCTGTTAATTGAAAATGTTGAGTATGAAATACCAGAAGCATGTCTAATATAAAGTGAGGGCTTATGAATGTACATATAGCTAGACAACCAATATTTGATAAGGATATGAATGTTTTTGCTTATGAGTTATTATACCGTTCCGGAGAAGGTATTAATGAACCATCAGAGGATGGAGATCACAAAACCAGTGAAGTGGTTTTTAATACTTTAGTTACAATGGGACTAGATACTATGCTCAGTGGTAGTAAAGCTTTCATTAATTTTACTAAAGAGACGATTAATAATAAACTGCCAGAAATGTTTTCCAATAAGATTCTTGTTGTTGAACTTCTTGAAGATATTGTTCCAGATGAAGCGTTTCTAGATCATTGTAAAAATTTGAAAAATGGTGGTTATTTACTAGCATTGGATGATTTTGATACCACGTATGTATATGAAGAAGTTATCAATATGGTGGATATCATCAAAGTGGATTTCATGATGACAACTAGAGAAGAAAGACGTATTTTAGTAGAAAAACATAAAAATAATCATGTGAAGTTTTTAGCAGAAAAAGTAGAATCAAAAGAAGAATTTGATGAAGCTAGAGGTATGGGGTATGATTATTTTCAAGGTTTCTTTTTCTCAAAACCGATATTAGTTTCTGGGAATGACTTTAAAACGTTCAATAATACTTATGCAGTGATATTGTCGGAAATAAATAAAATGGAACCGAGTTATGATGTTTTAGAGGAAATCATTAAAAGAGATTTCTCGATTACATTTAAGTTATTGAAGTTGGTAAATTCAGCAGCTTTTTACTCGAGAAATAGAATCACATCCATCAAACATGCTCTTACAATGCTTGGATTCAAAGAACTTAGAAAATGGTTTTCTTTGATGATGGTAAGAGATGCTGGAGAAGATCAACCAAAAGAATTGATACGTATGTCTTTGATTCGAGCAAGACTGGCTGAATCTTTATTAAAGTCGACTATCCATAAAAAAAGAGCGTCTGAAGGATTTTTGTTGGGATTATTCTCTATGATTGATGTAATTTTAGATCGAAAAATGGTAGAGGTCATCGATGATTTGCCACTTGAACCTGATATCATTGCAGCACTTTATAATGAGGAGAGCACTTTTTTAGGTATATTAAAAATGATTCAACTTTACGAACATGGTGAGTGGGAGTTGGTTAAACAACACCTTGAGGAATATGATCTGGATTTTCTAGCCATATCTACTTATTATTTGGAAGCTATTGATTGGGTTAATATTATAGAAGAAATGAATTAGATAGTATGCATTTTGCATACTATTTTCTTAGATTATTAAAAATTAATAAATAACTTTTGAATTACAGTAAAAGGCGCTATAATGTAATAGTACGTGACGTTTCAGGGCATTTGCCTTATTTTATAAAAGCATTGAAGGAGGTTCATATGATGATAAAACCATTGAGTAACAGGGTTTTAATTAAACAAGTAGAAGCGGAAACAACAACTAAAAGTGGTATTATTTTACCTGGTCAAGCAACAGAACAACCACAAATTGCAGAAGTTATTGCGATAGGACCTGGTAAAGTCAGTCATGGCAAGTTAGTTGAAATGACAGTATCAATTGGTGATAAAGTTGTATTCCCTAAGTACAAAGGATCTGAGATTAAATTAGACGGCGTGGATTATGTTATTATTGAAGAGACGGACTTATTAGCGATTATAGGATAGAGGTGCAAACATGGCAAAAGATATTTTATTTGGAGAAGATGGGCGTAAGAAAATTGAGTCAGGTGTGGATCAATTAGCGAATGCTGTTAAGATTACATTAGGACCAAAAGGTAGAAATGTAATATTGGAAAAACAATTTGGAGCACCTTTAATTACCAACGATGGTGTAACGATTGCTAGAGAGATTGAATTAGAAGATAAATATGAAAATATGGGCGCTCAACTGGTCAAAGAAGTCGCTGTTAAGACGAATGATGTTGCTGGAGATGGTACAACAACTGCAACACTTTTAACGCAGGCAATTGTAAAAGAAGGATTCAAAAATGTTGCTGCTGGAGCAAATCCAATGATGTTACGTGGTGGTATTTTTAAAGCAGTTGAAAAAGCAGTTGAATCAATTAAGAACTTAAGTACACCTGTTGAGGATAAAGCATCTATTTCAGATGTTGCATCTATTTCTGCTTCAGATAGAGTTGTAGGAGATTTAATCTCTGATGCTATGGAAAAAGTGGGCAAAGAGGGTGTTATCTCTATTGAAGAATCTAAAACATTTGCAACTGAGTTGTCAGTTGTTGAAGGTATGCAGTTTGATAGAGGGTATATCTCACCGTATATGGTGACGGATGCTGATAAAATGGTAGCTAACTATTCAAATCCACTTATTTTAGTGACGGATAAAAAGATTACAAATTTACAGGAGATTTTACCAATCTTAGAGCAAACAATGCAGCAAAACCTTAAATTGATGATTATAGCTGAAGACGTAGAAGGTGAAGCATTAGCGACTATTGTTGTGAATAAACTTCGTGGTACGTTTGATGTGGTTGCTGTTAAAGCACCTGGATTTGGCGATAGAAGAAAAGCGATGCTTGAAGATATAGCAATATTGACAGGTACAACTGTTATGAGTGAAGAGTTAGGTATTGACTTGAAACAAGTGACTGTCGATCAATTAGGATCAGCTAGAACGGTTACAATGGATAAAGATAACACAACAATTGTAGAAGGTCGTGGGGATCATAATGCGATTCACGATAGAATTGTTCAAATCAAGAAACAAATAGAAGAATCAACATCGGAGTTTGATACTGAGAAACTACAAGAGAGATTGGCTAAATTATCAGGTGGTGTAGCTGTGATTCATGTTGGCGCGGCAACAGAAGTTGAGTTGAAAGAGAAGAAACTGAGAATAGAAGATGCGCTTCATGCAACAAGAGCGGCCGTTGAAGAAGGTATTGTACCAGGTGGTGGAACAGCTTATATTCGTTCAATTGAATCTGTAGCAGCATTGGTTGAAACACTTGAAGGGGACGAAAAAACTGGCGCTAAGATTATCCTTAAAGCCTTAGAAGCACCTGTTCGTCAAATTGTACACAATGCTGGTGGAGAAGGATCACTTGTCGTAGAAAAACTTAAAGGACAAGAAGGTATGTTAGGTTTTGATGCTCTTCGTAATGAGTATAAAGATATGTTATCTGCTGGTATTGTCGATCCAACAAAAGTAACTCGTTCTGCACTTCAAAATGCAGCATCAGTTGCTGCAACGCTTTTAACAACGGAAGTTGCAATAACAGACATTCCAAGTGATGATGCAATGCCTAATATGCCAATGGGTGGTATGCCAGGAATGATGTAGTCTTGATTAATGGATAAAAATCTGTTATGATATGAATGAATTTAATAGTAACACTAGGGGAGCGCAAGCTGAGAGTACGAAAGTATGACCCTTTGAACCTGATCTGGCTAACACCAGCGTAGGAAAGTGTATTTTATGATCTTAGACCATACACTTTTGTGTATGGTTTTTTGTATTTAGGAGGGTATTATGAACAATAAGACGCAAATGATTGTTGAAGCAGGTTTGATGATAGCTTTAGCAACAATATTATCACAGTTTAAAATTTTTAGAATGCCAGCTGGTGGTTCTGTAACGCCAGGTAGTATGATTCCAATTCTTATATTCGCTATGAGATGGGGCTGGAAACAAGGTTGCTTTGTAGGTGTTGTATACGGTCTATTCCAAATGGTATTAGGTGGCTATGTGATTCATCCAATGCAAGCTATACTAGATTATCCAGTTGCATTTGGTTGTTTAGGTTTTGCAGGCTTTGCAAAAAACAGTGTACAAGAAGTTGTTAACTCAAATGCTGTTAAAGGTCTTGTTGTTACAACAGGCGCAACGGTTATTGCAATTGTATTTAGAATGATGGCTCATGTTTTGAGTGGTGTGATTTTCTTTGCTCCAGAAGGTGCAACGTTTACAACACCTGCAGCATGGACAGCATCTATTGCATACAACGGTGGTTTCTTGGTAGCTGAACTGGCTATCACGATTGTTGTTTTATCATTGTTAATGAAACCAATCATGACAGTGTATATGGCTAAAGAAGCTTAATGAAAAAATAAATGCTCCACTTGCATATCATATGCAGGTGGAGCATTTTTTTATGATGCTTCTTCGTCTTGATATTGTAGTAGGTATAAATCATAATAACGCCCTTTTTGTTCAAGGAGTTCTTGATGTGTACCCATTTCACAAATTTCACCTTTATGCATTACAATAATCTTATTGGCATGTTGTATGGTGGATAATCTGTGAGCGATAATTATCGTTGTTCTATTTTTGATTAGCTTTGTAATCGCATCTTGAATCAGAAGTTCTGTTTCTGTATCGATGTTTGATGTTGCCTCATCCAGAATTAAAATAGATGGATCGAACGCTAGAGCTCTTGCAAATGAAAGTAACTGTCTTTGTCCAGCTGATAAGGTAGAACCTTTTTCAGTTAGGATATAATCATAAGTTTCATCTAATTTATCAATAAAGTGACTGGCGTTTACAAAAGTTGCAACATCTCTAACTTGTTCTTCAGACATGTCTTCACCAAGAGTAATATTGTCTCTAATAGATCCAGCAAATAAGAAAACATCTTGTAGCACTACAGCAATCTGACTTCTTAAAAATTGTAAGTCCATTTCTTTGATTGGCTGTCCATCTATTTTGATACAGCCACTTTGAATATCATAGAATCTACCAATCAAACTGGTAATAGTCGTTTTTCCTGAACCTGTAGCTCCAACGATAGCAACTGTTTCTCCTGCATTAATTTTAAAACTGACATCTTTAAGAATCTGCTCTTCGGGATTATATGAGAAATTAACATTTTCAAATTCAATGTCACCCTTAAAAGGTTCATCTAAAAGAATCGTAGGATCATTCTTAATTTTTTCATCATCATCAAGGATCATTAAGATTCTTTCAAGTGATGCCATTGCAGCTTGCATGATGTTGAACTTTTCACTCAGGTCAAATATGGGTCTGAAGTATTGTTGGATATATGTTATAAATGCTACCATAACACCTAGTTCAACTGTCCCCTTAATAAAGTTATTACCACCAAAGAATATCAGTAGTGCAAGTGTCATTGAGTAAATCAAGTTCATAGAAGGTCTGAATACCGCATAGATATTTACTTCTTTTAACCATGCATTTAGATGATCTGTGTTGACTTGATCAAATGTTTCATCCATATGTTTTTCTTTATTGAATAACTGAATGATTTTCATACCTGAGATGTTTTCACTAAGAGTAGCGTTGATTTCTGCAATCTTTAATTTGATAACTCTTTGTACAGCTCTGATATATTTTCTGAATAAAAATGAAACAAATATTACAATTGGAAGTGTACTAAAACATAATAGTGATAACTTCCAATCCATTCGTACCATAATCACCATCGTACCAAATAGTATTACAAAGTCCTTAATAAATCCTACGACAACATTGGCATACATTTCATTGATGTTGTTCATATCATTAGTGACTCTCGTCACTAAACGTCCAATTGGATTCTTTTCATAATAAGACATTGATAGGTGTTGTATATGATCAAAAAGATCTTTTCTCATATTGTATATGACTTTCTGTCCTACATAATTCAGTGATATGGTTTGAATATAACTGAATGCAAATGCAAGTACCAGAGTGAGAAGTAGGATGATCGTAATCGTAATGATACCATCTACATCATTTTCTCTAAAAACTTTGTATTCTTCGTGTGTTAATAGTCTTCCTTTATAGGTGTTGTTCATACCATATAATTTAGAACTCTCTTTTATCGTTAAAGTAAAATTGTTTCCAGATGTAGTTAATTTGAAATCGTTCTCGCCGATTTGTGTAGCAATAAATCCATCAACTAATAAATAGTTGTCTTTGGTTTTAAGTAGTTGCTTTGTATCGGAAATAATTGGTGGAGTATTCAGTTCAAGGTAATACTTTTCTCTTATATAGTTATAACCTTCAAATTCTATGTTGTAATCAGAATCAAAAGGTTTATCTGAGACAAACATTTCATCTTTGTAACCGGACACATAATCATCAATTATAACTTTTGTTAAATATGGTCTGAGTAGATCTGCTGCAGATGATAAAAATACTGCCAAAATACTGATAACTAATATCCAGTAGAAAGGTTTTGTATATTTATTAAGTCTTTTTAACAGCTTAAAATCAACTATTTTATCCAGTTTTTTTTCTTCAAATTGATCCATATACGCCTCCTTTCTAATCTCTATTGACTTTATCTTCAAGAAGTTGTTTCTTGTAGATATCATTGTATAAGCCATCTATTACGACTAATTCATCATGAGTACCACGTTCTATGATTCTAGTATCATCAATAACTATAATCTCATCAGCGTCTTTTATTGTAGAAATACGATGTGCTATGATGATAACCGTTTTCTCAGATATTTCATGTTTTAGATACCTTAAAATGCTATCTTCTGTTTTAGTATCAACTGCTGAAAGAGAATCATCAAAGATAACAATATCAGGATTTTTTGCGATTGCTCTAGCAATAGAGATTCTCTGTTTTTGACCACCTGATAAGTTGATACCTTTTTCACCAAGCATGGTGTCGTATCCTTCTGGGAATGATAATATCTCCTCATGTACATGCGCCACTCTTGCAGCTTCTTCGATTTCTTCTTGTGTCATTGCAGGATTAGAAAATGCAATATTGTCTCTAATCTTTGTTGAGAATAAGAAGTTGTCTTGAGGCACATATCCGATTGTTTCTCTAACTTGTTCTAAGGTCATCTTATTGATACTATGACCACCGATTTTAATGGATTCATCTTCTGTTTCATACAGTCTTAACAACAAATTAGCTAGAGTTGATTTACCTGAACCGGTTCTACCGACGATTGCTAATGTTTTACCAGCTTCTACAGTTACATTAATATCTTTCAAAACATCAACATCTGTATTAGGATAAATAAAGTTTAAATTTTTAATTTCTATAGAAGGTACTAAATTTTCAATATGAACAGCATCTTCATGATCTACAATCTCAGGCACTTCATCCATGATTGTGTTGATTCTTTTTAATGATGCAATACCTCTTTGTAGAACATTAACAACCCAACCGATTGCGAGGATTGGCCATGTCAATAAACCGAGATACAACATAAATTCTACATACTTACCGATTTCCATATCATTGTTAATAACCATGATACCACCGATACTGATGGCAGCGATTAAACTGAGTGTTGAAATGAACATAATAGTAGGGAACATGATACCAAAGGTTCTTACTAATTTCATGTTGGTTTTTAAGTTGGCATCATTCACTTTATCAAAAGATGCATTCTCATTTTTTTCCTGTGTAAATGCTTTTATAACTTTTATTCCTGAGAAGGCTTCTTGAACCTTAGTTGTAAGATTTTCAAATGCTTCTTGAACACTTTTAAATCTCCCTTGAATAACACCACCCATAATAAATGTTGTTAATGCAATAAAAGGCATTGGTATTAAAGCAAGTAGTGTTAACTTAACATCAGTATATTTAAGCATTCGATAGATTGTGAATATCGTTAAGAAACTCGAATCAACAATCATAACAATACCCATACCAAAACTCATTCTTATAGAGTTAATATCGTTTGTTGCATGAGCCATCAAACTACCTGTGGTATTATGATGGTAATAATTAGTGGATAACTTTTCTAATTGTGCAAAGAAATTCTTTCTCAAATCATATTCAATCTTTCTTGATGTTGTAACAACTAGTTTACGCCACAAGTATCTGAACAAAGCGACTCCGATGGCGATTGCCATCACTAGGAACATGTAGTTGTAGATTTTTTCTTTTGTTAATAAATTGTTATTGATATCATATGTAAGTCTACCTAAAACTCCAGGAGTATAGAGTTGCAAAGCATCACATATGATTATAAATAAGATACCGAAAATATATTGGAACTTATACTTTAACATGATCTTCTTTAAATGTCTGAATAACATAAAACCTCCCTTGTTTATATGTGCTCTTCTATTTTATCGGATAATATTTCGAGTGTCTACATATAAAAAGGACTTTAACACCTTTATTTCCCAATAAACTCGGGCATATTTATGCAATTGTACTAATAAGTATGAATTCTTTTAAAAATTAAGAAATTTTAGGATAAATATATCAAAAGATAGGTTGACAAGGGGTGTTTAAAAGGGTATATTATATGAAATATATACAAAGCGATAATAAAACAATCATAAATGACTTGACGAAATGTTGGTTTAATGGTGTGTAAAATATGAGTAAGGAGAGTGTCATGCATAACAAAATAATTAAAGAAGCTTTAACTTATGATGATGTCTTATTGGTACCAAGAAAATCAGAAATCTTAGGACATCAAGTAACACTTAGAACACAATTAACAAGAAACATTCAAATTAATATTCCAATTTTAAGCGCAGGAATGGACACAGTTACAGAAGCAAAGTTCGCAATCGCTATAGCTAGAGAAGGTGGAATCGGTATTATTCATAAGAATATGTCGATAGAAAACCAAGCTTTAGAAGTAGATAAGGTTAAAAGATGTGAACATGGTGTAATTGTAGATCCATTTTATTTATGTCCAGATAACCATGTTTCAGAAGCATTAGAGTTAATGGCGAGATATAGAATTTCTGGATGTCCAGTTGTAAATGATGATCATACATTAGTAGGTATCATTACAAATCGTGACATAAGATTTGAAAAAGATGCTGACAAACTGATTTCAGAAATCATGACTTCAGAAAATTTGGTAACAGCACATGCTGGTATCAAAATGGATGATGCAGAAGCAATTTTAAGAAAACATAAAATAGAGAAATTACCTTTAGTAGATGATAATCACAAGTTAGTTGGTTTGATTACGATTAAAGATATTGAAAAAGTAATAGTATATCCAAATAGAGCAACTGATAAACAAGGTAGATTATTGGTTGGAGCAGCAATTGGTATTGGACCAGATATGTTAGATAGAGTAGCAGCAGTACATAAAGCTGGTGTTGACGTAATTGCTCTTGACTCAGCACATGGTCATTCGAAAAATGTTATTAATGCTGTAAAGGAAATTAAAAAAGCATTCCCTACATTAGATGTTATTGCAGGTAATGTTGCAACTCCAGAAGGTACAAGAGAGTTAATTGATGCTGGTGCAGATTGTGTTAAAGTTGGTATTGGACCAGGTTCAATATGTACAACAAGAATTGTTGCTG
>Ga0209379_10002226_pt1 | contig 11963 bp, 12 predicted proteins | sample tdDd001_FD_187124 | JGI IMG/M metagenome (GOLD analysis project Ga0209379, IMG submission 187124) | Marine sediment microbial communities from the Atlantic coast under amendment with organic carbon and nitrate - tdDd00.1 (SPAdes)... | ecosystem: Environmental > Aquatic > Marine > Coastal >...
CAAAAGAAGGAAAATAAATCTTTAACTTCGATAATTTTTGAAAAAATACGCGAGGATATACTAAATAGCAAGTATGATCCAGGCGAAAAAATCGTCGAGGCGAAACTTGCTGATGAACTTGGTGTAAGTCGTACACCTGTACGTGAGGCACTTAAGCAACTAGAGCTTGACGGCCTGGTTGAGAACATTCCTAATCGTGGTGTTATTGTAAAGGGTGTTACTACACAAGACATACAAGACATCTATATGATTCGTGAAGCTATCGAAGGTATTGCTGCGAAGTGGTCAGTCGAGCGTATGTCACAAGAAGAACTAGATAGTCTTAAAGAAATTTATGAGCTAATGGAATTCTACACGTTTAAAAAAGATGTTGATAAGATCTTTGAACTTAACACGAGGTTCCATGAGTTGATTTACATGGCAACGAATAGTCGTTTCTTAGAGCATGTTCTTCGTGATTTCCAGTTGTTTATTAAAACGACACGTTATGAGTCACTTAAATCAGAAGGACGACTTGAGCATACTCTTCAAGAGCATAAGGAAATTTTAGATGCGTTTGTTGATCGTGATCAAGAAAAAGCTGTTGAAAAGATCATTGAGCATATCAGTCATTCTAAAAATAATTTCAACAGACTTAGAGAAAAAAAATAAAATGTTTATGCCTTGGTTTATTAAGCCAAGGCATTTTTATTTTGTTGGTATTTAAAAATGTTATATTGACGTGCTTCAAAGATCGTAATAGAATTAGTTTCAATAGAGAAAATTTGAACGAATTGTTGAAACACGATTGTACAGAAAGGAGAGATCTATGACGCAATCCAGAAGGGATGCCATCATAGAACTACTTAATACAGCGAATGAACCTGTCACTGGTGCGAGCCTTGCAAAAAAGTACGAGGTAAGCCGACAAGTGATCGTTCAAGATATTGCTGTACTCCGTGCATCAGGATTGAATATTGTAGCTGCCTCAAATGGATACTTCATTCCAAGAGAAGTTAAAAAGGGGCGACTGATCAAAACTGTCGTTTGTCAGCATAGCAATGACAGAATTGCAGAGGAACTTGAAATCATGTTAGAGTATGGTTGTAAAGTTCTAAACGTAATTGTTGATCATCCTGTATACGGTGAAATAATTGGTCAGCTTATGATTGAATCGATAGATGATCTGAAGCATCTAATCGGCAAGATAAGAGCGCATGAGGCAATGCCACTTTCTTCATTGACAGATGGTGAGCATATCCATACAATAGAAGTGCCGAGCGAAAAAATATACCAAGCCATGGTGAGAGATCTAAGGCAAAGTGGATTTTTATCGATTGATGATATTGGCCTGAAGTAGGCTATTTATTTGGCACCAAGGTGACAAGACACATGTATTTACATCAAAATATTTGATTGTTATATTGAAAGGAATGGAAAAATGGATCAAGCACGTATGATAGAGGAAATTAAGCGTCTTAAAACTGAAAAGAACGCTATAATATTGGCTCACAATTATCAGATTCCTGAAGTCCAGGACATCGCAGATGTAGTAGGTGATTCGCTAAAATTGAGCCAAGTGGCTTCAGAAACAGATCATGACATGATTATATTCTGTGGCGTTCACTTTATGGCTGAGAGTGCTAAAATATTGAGTCCGAATAAAAAAGTAATCTTACCAGTACTAGAAGCTGGATGCCCAATGGCTGATATGGTCACAGGCGAAGACTTAAAAGCGTTCAAAGAAGAAAACCCTGGTATTCCAATCGTGACGTATGTAAACTCATCAGCAGAGGTTAAAGCATACAGTGACATTTGTTGTACTTCGTCAAATGCTGTAAAAGCGGTTGAATCATTAAATGCTAAAAAAATACTCTTTGCACCTGATAAAAACTTAGGACATTACGTACAAATGCAATTGCCTGATGTTGAAATAGTTAGATGGAATGGTTTCTGTATTACACATGAAAGAGTAACACCGAAAGAGGTTCTTGCAAGCCGTGAAATAAGACCAGGTGTTTCAATTTTGGTTCATCCTGAATGTAATCCAAAAGTTGTTGAAATGGCTGATTTTGTTGGAAGTACTGCTCAAATATTAGAGTATGTGAAGAATTCTGATGAAAAATCGTTTATTATCGGTACTGAAATGGGAATTTTGCACACATTGAAGAAACAAAATCCCGAGAAACATTTCCGTGTATTATCTGGACATTTAACATGTTACAACATGAAGAAGACCAGTCTAGATAATGTGTACCATGCTCTTAAGGAAGAAAAATATGAAATAACTGTACCTGAAGATATTCGAGTGAAAGCGTATGAAGCGCTTGAGCGTATGTTAAAAGTGACTGTTTAGGGTGAATCTTATGGCACGTCGATACTTGATTGATAATCAAATAGATTTTGAGAAAACAACTTCATATGACTGCATTATTATTGGATCGGGCATAGCAGGTCTTTTTACCGCTTTAAGCTTGAGCCCTGAACGTCGTGTGCTTATATTGACTAAATCTGAGTTGATAGACAGCAACAGCAGTTTGGCGCAGGGTGGGATTGCTGCAGCACTTCAATCAGATGATGTTGCTGTTCATATTGAAGATACAATCAAAGCTGGAAGTGCATATAATGATATCAATGCCGTAGAATCAATGGTTCTAGACGCTAAAGAAAGAGTTGAAGACTTATTGTCTTTAGGTGTTGAATTTGACCGTGATGAAGATGGTGTTTTACTTGCTACAAAAGAAGGTGGACATACTTCCAGGAGAGTGCTCCACTATAAAGATTATACTGGTGAAGCCATTACTAGAGGTCTCTTAGACGCTGCATTAAAACGTGAAAATATTCAATTTGCCCAACATACCATAGCTGTAGATATATTAGATCAAGAAGGACAGGCAGTCGGTGTTTTAACCGTCCAAGGGGAAAAGACGGAGGTCGTATCAAGTCGAAATATCGTTCTCGCAACCGGGGGGGTTGGTGGACTTTATGATGCAACAACGAATACGACAATCTTGACAGGCGACGGGTTAGGTATGGCCATTCGAGCACAAGTTCAGATAAAAGATTTGGAATTTATACAATTTCATCCGACTGCCTTTTCAAGCAAAGAAAAAACGTTCCTCATTTCTGAAGCCGTAAGAGGCGAAGGGGGATACTTGGTGAATAGCTCAGGTTATCGCTTTATGCAGAACTTGCATCCACTTAAAGAGCTAGCGCCAAGAGATATTGTTGCAAAAGCAATGTTTGATCAAATGGTATCTGGAGATCAAATATTTTTAGACGTAAGGCATCTTGGGAAAGAGTATTTAACAAACAGATTCCCAACGATATATCAAAACTGTTTAGATGCTGGTTTTGATATGGATGTTGATTTAGTGCCGGTTCGGCCTGTGCAACATTATGTAATGGGTGGCATTGAAACAGATCTAAATGGAGTTACAAATATAAAAGGACTGTATGCATGTGGTGAAGTGGCGCGTACAGGCGTTCATGGAGCCAATCGTTTGGCCAGCAATTCATTACTTGAAGCGGTTGTGTACGCATACAGAGTGGCTTTGACATTAGAGTCCAATTTTGATGAACGGCCGATTACGGGTGTGTTTTCTTCGAAAGATAATGATATGTTCAAAGTCGAATCTAATATAGAATTTAACGCAGAGATTATAAAATCAGAAATAAGAAAAATTTTATCAACATCTGCATTTATAATACGGGATGATCAGCGTTTGGTTGAAGGCATACAAGCTATTGAGGTTTTGATCAAAAAACTTGATCAGGCGTCAATTCATAGCCGAGGTCAGATCGAAGCGGCCAACATGATCATGGTGGCAGAGCAAATATTAAAATCGGCTTATTCACGTAAAGAAACGTTGGGCAGCCATATTATGCATCGAAAGGAAGATGAATCTTGAAATTTCTTGGACTCGATAATCTAATTGACAGCTGGCTTAAGGAAGATATGCCGTATATGGATACTACAACAGATCTGCTTGATCTGGAAGATAAAATAGTAACGGCAGAAGTGATGGCCAAAGAGGACGGCGTTATTGCCGGAATAGATGTTTTTATAGCGGTATTTAGAAGGGTCAATTCTAATTTTGATATAAAGGCTTCTGTGCGTGATGGTGACAAAGTGACGCATGGAACACTTATTGTTGAAGTGGAAGGGCCAGCTTCAGATATGCTTAAGGCCGAAAGGCTTGCACTTAATCTCCTACAGCGTATGTCAGGCATAGCAACGCTTGCTATGACATATTCAAAAGCTGTGGAAGGATTGTCTGTTAAGATTGTAGATACACGAAAAACAACACCAGGACTCAGACCTTTTGAAAAGTACGCAGTCCGTGTAGGTGGTTGTTATAACCATAGATATAGTTTATCTGATGCAGTTATGATTAAAGACAATCACATTAAAGCGTCTGGTGGAATAACAAAAGCTGTTACTATGCTTAAGAATAAACTCGGACATACAGTTAAAATTGAAGTAGAAGTGACCAATATCAATGAACTTAAAGAGGCTGTAGATGCAGGTGCTGATATTGTTATGTTAGATAATATGTCCTTAGAGGCGATGAGAGAGTCTGTTGATCTCATGGGGGATAAAGTGGTGTTAGAGGCTTCGGGCGGCGTGACTCTGGAAACAGTTAAAGCTATTGCTACTACAGGCGTCCATGTGATTAGCGTTGGAGCATTAACACACTCTTATAAATCTATGGATATTAGTATGAATATTGCTCTATAATGCTTAAATGAATTACAAATATAACTTTGCATGAATATTCTAGAGATTGTAGCAAATTGAGGTGGAAAATGAAGTCATTTAATGTACGAGAATATTTGATAAAAACTCTAAACGGTATGGCTCTTGGTCTATTTGGATCATTAATTATTGGCTTAATATTAAAGCAGATTGGTGATTTTGCAGGTATTGATCAATTGGTTACATATGGGCGCATAGCACAGTATATGATGGGGCCTGCGATTGGTGGTGCTGTGGCATACAGCGTGAATGCTTCTCCACTCGGGATCTTTGCATCAATCGTTGCAGGTACCATTGGTGCTGGAACGCTTAAACCAACGGACACGGGTGCATTTATGGCATCAATAGGTGAGCCGATGGGTGCATTTGTTTCTGCTCTATGTGCTGCTGAGTTCTCAAAATTAATTGCAGGAAAAACGAAAGTTGATATTGTTCTTGTTCCGGCTTTGACCATCATTGTGGGTGGCCTTGTAGGTACGTTTATAAGCCCTTGGATTGCGCTGTTTATGCGTGGTCTTGGTGATATAATTAATACTGCGACGGTGCTTCATCCAGTTCCTATGGGCATCATCGTAGCAATGCTGATGGGTATGATTTTAACACTTCCAATTTCAAGTGCGGCACTTGCGATTTCACTTGGATTATCAGGACTTGCTGCAGGCGCTTCTTTGGTGGGGTGCTGTACACAAATGATAGGATTTGCTGTGATTTCATATCGAGAGAATGGTTTTGGTGGATTTATAGCACAGGGATTTGGTACATCAATGCTTCAAGTTCCAAATATCATTCGAAATCCACTTGTGTGGATACCACCAATTCTTGCAAGTGGACTTCTAGGACCTATTGCTACGACAGTTTTTAAGATGGAGTCAAATAGCATTGGTGCAGGAATGGGGACGAGCGGTCTGGTTGGTCAGTTTGGTACCATAGCGGTCATGTCTGAAGCAACACCGATGATTGAAATACTATTTAAGATGGGGATTCTTCATTTTATATTGCCGGCCATTTTAACCTTGGCCATTTCCGAATTCATGCGAACTCGTGGTATGATAAAACTTGGAGATATGAAACTGCACTCGTAATTATGTGATATTCGACAAAGTGGTTGAACCGTTTTGTCTCCTTATATCAACTGAATCACTCACTTGTTTTGGAGACCGGTCTTTCCGGTCTCACTTTTTTTATACGTATTTTGGCAATTTTGGTTTTTTAGGATCTTCCGGGTCATTATCTTTAGTCTTAAAAGCCTTACATGGCTCACCTGAACTTTTATATACATAAACAGATGGCAGCATCTTCGTTTTAAATCCGAAGTAACGACAACCATATGGATTGCTTTGATCCCATGTGACGTAAAAATTAATACATTTTCTACAATTGATCCGTTTCATTTTGAATCTCCCTTCCTTATTATTATACACAGAATTTTTGAAGTATATCTTGAATATTGTTGTTAAAGGGTGAATTTCAGACGATTGTACTTGAAGAAAAGTTGGATATAAAAATATTATATTAAGACAAGAAATCAAGTTTTGCATAGTTGAATTAAAATTATTAACAGGCAATTGTTAATATGTTGATAACTTTCTGAAAATAGTGATTTATTCACACAACTTAGAGTAAATCAATTGTCTTTGATATGAGTATCTGAATTGTGATTTGTCATATTTGCCTTTCGATAATATAATATGAGTACGATAAAGTTGGTGGTGAAAAATATGAATAAATCGGCACCTATTGGTGTATTTGATTCTGGGATGGGTGGCGTTTCTGTGCTTGGAGAATTATTTCGCCATATGCCCACTGAAAATTATATATATTATGGAGACTCTGCCAATGCCCCTTATGGTATTCGTTCAGCAGAAGAACTTATTGAATTGTCATTGAATGTGAGTGAGTATCTTATTGCTCAAGGTGCCAAAGCCATTGTTGTAGCGTGTAATACAGCGACCAGTGCTGCAATTCAAGTACTTAGAGAAAAGTATGATGTCCCTATTATTGGTATGGAACCTGCACTAAAGCCGGCGGTTGAAAATACACATGACGGGCGTGTTGCTGTTATGGCAACGGAGGTCACTCTTCGAGAAAATAAATTTGCGAGTTTAATGGAAAAATTAGATTCTTCTAATCCGATTGAAAAAGTACCTTGTCCTGAACTTGTCCCACTTGTAGAAGAAGGGATTGTTCGTGGACCTGAAATTGAATCGGCGATTAGAACCTGTTTTTCAGGGGTGAATCTTGATGAAGTTCAGAGTGTTGTCCTTGGCTGTACACATTTTGTGTTCTTAAAAGAGTCTGTACGTGCTGTTCTTGGTGAGAACGTGAAAATATTTGATGGAAACTATGGCACAGCAAAACATCTTAAATACAAACTTAAGAACCTTGATATGCTAAATGATCAAAATCCGACGAGTAAAATTGAAATTATAAATTCATTGTCACAGGAGATGGTGAAAAGGTCAAATCTGTTGCTGAAGTTGTATCGTGAAATAGCTTAATTGCATGAGTAATCTGGGTTGAATATACATTATGCTTGTCTATGACAGAGAATTATAATAGAATGGGTTTGTTGGTTTTTTGAAAAACCTCTAAACTATTTGAAACGAAGTGGGTGAAGAAATGAGTAGAATCCTACAATGGTTCAAATCTCTGATTGGGATGAAAGAAGAAGAAGTGTCTTTAAACAAGTACTTAATTGGTGATCATATATTTCAGACAACTAATAAGCGTTCCAGATAGATGAAGAGGTGGTCTTATGGAGCAAATTGTTTCAGATGATGGACTCGTGTATGTTGAAGCGCGACTTCATGAATTGGTTGAAAGTGAAAAACTAGATACGGAAATTGAGCAGATTATTCGCCTCAGATATGGAATTGGAGACAGCAAACCTCTCAATTTTAAGCAATTGACAAAGGTGTTTAAAATGTCGCCAAAAAAAATGAAGATAAAACTTCTACAGGCAGAGCGTACTGTTTTCAACATCCTCAAAAAGAATATATAATTAGAATTATAGATTTTTACTTGAAAGCAGTATAAAACTATGCTATATTTATGGACAATATCAAGACTATGATAGAGCCAAGTAAATGGAGATGCAGCAAAGAGAATCAGTGTTTGGTGTAAACTGATGTGTAATATCCATTGAAATCCACTCTGGAGTCATTCAGTGAGAACTGAACGGTTAGCAGCCGATATCGTGCTTTTGAGAGGATCGAAAGATCAATCAGGGTGGCAACGCGGGAAATAAGAGCTTCTCGTCCCTTACTTAATCGTTACTTTAATTAGTGATGTTTATTAAGTAAGAGACGAGGAGCTTTTTTAGTTTTCAAATACTGTTTTCAAACAGAATTGTAGCTTAAAATGAATCAGATATACGTGAAGAGAATATGAAGGAGGAATGAACATGTTAGATATTAAAAGAATTCGTGCGGAATATGAAGACGTGAAAAAGGCAGTAGAAACCAGAGGTAATGGAGATTTTGATCTGCCAAAGGTTATCGAGTTAGACCAAGAGCGTCGTGCGATTATTACAACTGTAGAAGACATGAAAAACAAGCAAAAAACTGTATCTAAAGAAATTCCTATGCTTAAAAAAGAAGGCAAAGATACAACGGCTGTTATGGCAGAAATGAAGAAGCTTTCTGAAGAAGTTAAAGAACTTGATGTTAAAGTTAAGGGTATTGATGAAGAACTTGAAGCGCTTCTTTTGGGTATTCCTAATACACCATGTGAAGGCACTCCAGTTGGAAATACAGATGAAGACAATCGTGAAGTTCGCACTTGGGGCGAACCTAAGAAGTTTGATTTTGATCCAAAAGCACACTGGGATGTAGGCACTGGTTTAGATATTCTTGATTTCGAACGTGGAACTAAGATTGCAGGCACAAGATTTACAGTCTTAAAACATCACGGTGCTCGACTTGAGCGTGCTCTAATCAACTTTATGCTTGATATGCACACTGACGAGCACAATTTTGTTGAAGTGATGACGCCATTTATGGTGAACCGTACAGCGATGACAGGTACAGGTCAGCTTCCTAAGTTTGAAGATGACATGTTCCACATTCCATCAAAAGATTTTTTCTTGGTTCCAACGGCAGAAGTGCCTGTAACGAATATGTATGCCAATGAAATCATTGATGAAGATCAATTGCCAATTAATCATACTGCATACACACCGTGTTTTAGAAAAGAAGCGGGATCTGCTGGTAGAGACACTCGTGGTATTATTCGTCAGCACCAGTTTAATAAAGTAGAGATGGTGAAATTTGTTGCTCCTGAAGATTCTTATAATGAGCTTGAAAGTTTAACTGCTGCAGCTGAAGACGTTCTTCAAAGATTAGGTCTTGCTTACCGTGTGGTTCAACTTTGTACAGGTGATCTTGGCTTCAGTGCTGCTAAAACTTACGACATTGAAGTATGGATGCCAAGTTATGATAGATATCTAGAAATTTCTTCTTGTTCTAACTTTGAAGATTATCAAGCGCGTCGTGCTAATATTCGCTACCGTGATAAAGAAACGAAAAAAGTACGTCACGTACACACTCTTAATGGATCTGGTCTTGCAGTAGGCCGTACTATGGCGGCAATACTTGAAAATTATCAGCAAGCTGATGGAAGTGTTATTGTTCCAGAAGCTCTAAGACCATACATGGGTGGAAAAGAAGTTTTAAAATAAACTATTCAATTTCAAAAAAAATGGGATGTTGCGTAATGACTGTTTTAAGTCACTATGCAATATCCCATTTTGCTTTTTAGAGTATTGTATTATTAACGTAAACCATCTACGAAAGTTTTAATTCGTGAAATACCTTCTCGTACATCCTGAATATCAGCGGCGTATGAAAGACGGATGTAATCATCAAGTCCAAATGCAATCCCTGGAACAACTGCAAGTTTATGATCCTCAAGTAGTTTATTACAAATCTCTATAGAGAAAGAATCGTCAAACTTCACCTTGTCTTTGATGACAGACATATCCGCGAATAAGTAAAAGGCACCATCAGGTTGGACCAATTCTACACCGTCTATAGTATTGAATAGATGAATGGCTTCCTCGCGTCTGGCTTTATATTGCTCGACCATATGCATCGTGTCAGCTTGACAGCTGTTAATAGCTTCAACCGCAGCCCACTGAGTGATTGTAGATGGGTGAGATACCAAGTGTCCTTGTATGGTTCCAATCGCCCCAGCAATTTCAGGACGACAAGCGGTATAGCCAAGCCTCCAACCAGTCATAGCTGCAGATTTGGAAAGCCCATTGATTATGATCGTCATGTTTTTTGCTTCCTCTGACAAGCTTGCTACGGATGTGAATGTATCTAGATAGCAAATGCGCTCATAAATTTCATCGGCGAGGATGTAAATATTATTTTCAACACAGAATTGAACAACAGGTTCAAGTTCTTCCCGTGTATATACAGCACCAGATGGATTTGATGGGTTTGTGATAAATAAAAGTTTTGTTTTATCTGAAACAGCAACTTTCAAATTCTCAACGGTGAGTTTAAAGTTATTGTTTTTTTGTGTTTCTACAAAGATAGGGACACCACCGACAATCTTGACCATTTCAGGGTAACTTGTCCAATATGGTTTTGGAATAAGAACTTCATCGCCCGGGTCGAGCATGGCAATCAATGTATTTGTGATAGCGTGTTTTGCACCACTTGAAACCACGATTTCTTGTGGTGAATACTCTAAATTGTTTTCATCTTTTAGTTTTTTACAAATAGCGTTTCGAAGTTCAAGAAGACCAGCAGCAGCGTCATATTTTGTTTTATTGTTATGTATGGCCTGGATTGCGGCTTCTTTAGCACCATCTGGTGTCATAAAGTCGGGCTCACCGATACTGAGGCTGATGATATTTTCACCTTGACGTCTAAGTTCAGCTACTTTTGTGCTGATTCCGATCGTAACAGATGGAGAAATTGCGGATAGTTTTTTTGATAACATATGTGTCCTCCAGATTTGAATTTGTTCCATAATAACATAACAAGCGTTTGACTGCATTATATATAGGAAAAAATTTTGAATCCTTCATTTAAAGTGGTAGAATTAGTGTGTTGTTACGTCATAAATGATAGGTGGAAAAATGGACTATTTTGAAGCAACGGTTCTTAGTGTGGTCTCCCTTGTAGCGGTCACGATTATGATACTCGTTTTATATGATATTGGTAGAGATGTTATGCGAGCTGCAAAGAAGGAACGAATACAAAAAAAAGAAAGAGCTGGTTTACCGGATAACGTGTTACAGTTTTCCCGGGAAAACAAGCCTCGATATCGAGCTGTTAAATAGAAAGGGGCACATTAATATGGGCAAACTCTGTAGACAGTCCTTAAAACATGAAAAAATGGACTTCTGGAAAGTGGGACTAACCCTGATTGGAACAATCATTGCTATGAACCTTGTAATGAACTGGGCCGTGCAATTTGGAGCTGTAATTGGAAGTTTGGCTGCAGTAGGAATACTGCTTCTAGGCACTGTGCTGTGCTTTCATTTTATATACCAGTACTTATCAAAATATGATTACCGGCTTATTGGTGAGGAATTGATTCTTGAGCGTGCACTTGGCCGTGCGAATCACATTATATTTACGATTGACATTGATCAAATTAATACTGTGATACCCTATGATGAATTCCCACAAGCAAGTAAAATTAAGAGATTAAACAGACTTGTGCTTCATAAAGATACCAGTGCTTGGTATGTGATTTCTTATAAAAAAGATGATGGAACACAAAACCTTGTATTTGAGCCGGATCAGAATTTTTTATCTGGACTTAATGACAGCATTGGTAAGGTGGTTTAGTCATAATGAAACATACATCCATAATTCAGGCTGTATTATCATATCAAGCAGAAGAGCCTGTCTCATTTCATGTACCGGGCCATAAAAATGGTCGTGCATACAAGACAGAACTACCCACATATGATTTTCTTGATTTAGATGTAACCGAGATACCTGGAACAGATAATTTGCATCACCCAGAAGAAGCGATTCGAAGCGTTTTAGATAAAGCAGCAAAGGTGTATCAATCTAAATCAAGCTATTTTCTTGTTAACGGTACAACGGGTGGAAATCATGCAATGATACTTGGTACAACAAGGCCGGGAGATAAAATTCTGATTGCTAGGAATGTACATAAGTCTGTGCAGACTGCATGTATTCTCGGAAATTTAGAGCCTTTATATGTTTATCCTGAGGTACATCCTGATTTAGGATTA
>Ga0209379_10002228_pt1 | contig 11953 bp, 10 predicted proteins | sample tdDd001_FD_187124 | JGI IMG/M metagenome (GOLD analysis project Ga0209379, IMG submission 187124) | Marine sediment microbial communities from the Atlantic coast under amendment with organic carbon and nitrate - tdDd00.1 (SPAdes)... | ecosystem: Environmental > Aquatic > Marine > Coastal >...
ACATACCAATACTATGCTTAATTTTTTCATGTCATCCTCCTGTTTTTTCATTAGCAACCCAACATACCCTTTACTATACAATATTTTTTATAAAAAGTGTGGTTAATTTTCATAAATAGCTAGATTTTTCCTTAGTTTTCAGTGATAATAGTATAGTATCAAGAATGGTAGGTGTTTATATGTTTTTAGACCATTCTAGTGAAAAAACACTAGATAAGTTGAAAGTCTTACAAGTAGTGGAGCAATTTGCAGTTCCATTAACCAATGTTCAACTAACAGAATTCATACTCGAAAATGATTTTGTCAATTACTTTTCACTTCAACAATGTTTAACAGAACTGGTTGAAGCGTCTTTTTTAGAATATAGCGATAGTGAAGGGGATTTCTATTATCTGTTAACGGAATCCGGTAAAAACTCCATTGAATTCTTTAAAGATCGTATTCCACAAAATATACGTCGTAACATCAATGACGCCGTTGTGGAAAAGAAAAAATCTATCGTCATCAACACACAAATTACAGCCGATTATCATAAACTAGATGACACAGAATATTTAGTCGAACTTAAAATTACAGAAAACCACTTAATTCTTGCAGATATTAAACTAACGATGGCGTCAAACAAACACGCTAAACGAATGTGCGAAAACTGGAAGAAAAATGCCCAATTTTTATATGGGGATTTAGTGAATTTACTGAATAACGAAGATGAAAAATAAGTATAAAAAAGCGTCGTCTCTGAGGGGAGTAACGACGCTTTTTCGCATTTTTGCAAATGCTACTATATTACAAGTGTAAAGAATTTATCACTTTATTGACTATGCTTCTTTTTCCATACGCTTCATGACATCTAAAATAACTAGATCTGTCACACGCATCCCTTGTTCCCCTATAACCCCTAGGTTACGGATACTTTCTTCTACAGTACGTCCGACGATACCGTCTCTTGGCGATACGATAGAACCAGACTGGGCCATAAACGCTGCGTGAACACCAGTAGAAGCTGCTGTCGCAAGTTTCATTGCACACCCATTTTTTGCACCATCACAGATCATACCACTGATATTTCCAATCATATTCTGGATTGTTCCTTCAATCTGTTCAACAGAACCACCCATTAACCATGTGATTGCCGAGCTGGCACCCGTCGCTGCCGATACACCACAGCTACAGATCGCCGATAAACGACCAATAAAGTTTTTAATATAACAATTGATCAAATGACTCATCGCCAAAGCCTGAACCATTTTCTCATCGGACACCTCATGGATATTTCTATAAGCAATTAATGGAATGATTGCCGTTAAACCATTGTTCCCACTACCATTAGAACTCATTACCGGCATTGTGATACCTGACATCCTTGCATCTGATGCGGCCGCAGTCATATACATCGCTTTCGTTGGTAAATCCTCAGTCAACAATCCCTTGCTGATATTTTCCTTTATAGAATAGCCAACACCTAATCCAAGTCTTGTGTTAAGTCCTTCCTTAGAAACTGCGTTGTTCATTTCTAATCCTTCAAGTAGGAATTCCAGCTCATCAAAAGTCATCGTCTCTACTGTTTCAACAATCTCCTTGATTGTTAATTCAAAGAATGGATTTACTTCCGATGACGCTTCCGCTTCAACAAGTTCCTTTTGGAATTTAATTTCTTCATTGTGTTGAACAAAGAACACATCATCATGTTTCTGTCTAATGATCGCAGTTGTTTTTCCTTCTGGCGAATGAAGAACTACTTCGATATAGATTTTTTCATCCGTCGATTTGATATCAATACCAACCTGCCCTGCATTTACAAGTTCTATGGCTTTTTTGACCGCACTTTGGTCAACTGACTTCATCACTTCAAGTCCGTTATCTGCGCTTCCACCAAATGCACCAATGGCAACTGCCACATCTAGTCCTACTTCCTCAGTTTGTGGAATACCTACTGCCAGTCCGTTTTTATATAAATTTGGACTAACAATTAATTCAACTCGATCTACTCCTGTATGTCCACCTGCTTCTCTCGCTACCGCACCTGCTAGAACAACCGCTACTGGTTCTGTACAACCCATCGCTGGCTTGACTTCTTTTTTCAATAAGCTAATCATATTTTTTTTCATGACACGCCTCCTTAAATTATCTTGTCTTTATCTATTGCAAAAGTGATGCCAAAATTGATAATTCCATCACAATTGATTTTCCAATACTTTTAGGAGTGGTCCAAAAAAGTAGTCTCATTTTGAGAATAATTTCATAAAAAAGAAGTCTCAATATGAGATTTAGTATCATATTGAGACTGACTTACAGATTGTATTCTTTTAATTTTCGATAATAGGTTGCACGACTTAGTCCGGTCGCTTCTAATATTGACTGAACCCCTTCTTTTTGTCTACCATATAGTTTTAGTGCACGTTCAAGTTCCATTTTTTCAAGATCTTTTAATTTCATGATTGGCCGACTGACACTGTCCTCAACGTCCCTCTTCATCGATTGAGGTAAGTCACCAATATCAATCCATTGACTGCTACACATATTAACGCCATACTCAATGATGTTCTCAAGCTCTCTTACATTACCCTTCCAGCGGTAATTTCGCAACAATGTCAAAACGCCATCGGTACATCCATTAATGTTTTTATTCAAGCGTTTGTTGAACCACTTGGTAAAGTATTCCACCAATATCGGTATATCCATTTGTCGTTGATTCAATGATGGTATATTAAGTGGAATGACATTCAATCGATAATACAGATCCTCTCTAAAACGACCTTCTTGAACCAATTGATCAAGTGGTTTATTGGTCGCAGATATGATTCTAACATCAATTGGTATGCCGTGCTTTCCACCAACTCGTTCCACTACCCGTTCTTGAAGCACTCTTAACAACTTCGCTTGAAGATGGATCGGCATATCGCCAATTTCATCTAAAAACAAGGTTCCTTTATCGGCTAGCTCAAATTTACCAAGCTTACCACCGACTTTCGCACCAGAAAAAGCCCCTTCTTCATAACCGAACAATTCACTTTCAAGTAAATTCTCTGGTATTGCAGCACAGTTGATCGCAATAAACACTTGATTCCTGCGACTGCTTTCATAATGGATTGCACGGGCGAACAACTCTTTACCAGTACCACTTTCACCTTGTATTAAAACCGACGAACTACTGCCTGCAGCTTTTTTGCCTCTCGCCTTTACACTCTCGATCGTCTCCGAAGCACCGAGAATATCCTCAAATGTTGTTTTTATTGGTTGACCGAGCACTTCATAGACTTCGTCGATCATTTTCTCTGTTTTTCTAAAGCTCAACACCACTTCAACAACCTTGTTATCAAAAAATATGGGCTTGCCTGAATAAACATACTCTGTCGCTTTTGATGGTATGCCTATATTAAAATAATGATTGCCTGCAATATGGCTTGGATCGAATAATAGTGCCATATCGCAGTTATCTATAACTTGCGCGATAGTTTTTATGTTCTTTTTTTGTATCCCAAAAAATTCATCGGAAATTTGATTGTAACGGATGATTTTGCCTTCCCTATCAACTGAAACAACCCCTCGATCTATATAATCAATAAGAACATCTACTTCCTTTGATTGAAGCATTATTTGCTCCCTTTGACGTTCCTCTGAAATTTTACTTGCAATTAGACTGGCCATACTTTCTAGAAATTCTACCAGATGTTCCTTATTGCCGAGCATCTCTTGTTCTTGTGCTTTATCAAAAGCGACCAGTCCTATGATACCAATGATTTCACCCTCTAAAATAATAGGGCAACATACTTCTGCATACTCCTTGCACGACTCTCTATTTTTGCATAAAAAGCACACTTCATTTTCTCTCGGATTGTCTACAAACAAAGGTTTTTTATGCTCTAGTACATAACCAAAAACAGACTCATGTTCAATTCTTGTATCAAAGAGTTCAATATAACGTCCTGTCGACGCTATACGATTCAGTGCGCCGTCTGTAATGGTTATATCCACTTTTACCACGCTACTAATCGCCTTAATAACACTCTTAAGCATAGGTTTTATTCTATTCAGTTCTTTTTTCATCCTATCCTCTCATTTCACAAGGTTCCTTGTCGTCTATATCCACAAACCGCATCGTGTTCTTGCCATCCCTTTTTCCCATGTATAGGCCCATATCCGCCCTATCAAAAGCCCCTTGTATCGAATCGTCACAGTAGGGTTTGGCGAGCGTCGCACCAATGCTGACAGTAACCACACCGTTATCCTCCAAACCGTCATTTACAATTTTCAAGCCTTCTACGGATGCGCGCATCCGATTGGCGAAATGTAAAATATTCTCTCTATCCATATTAATGGCCAAGAAAGTAAACTCCTCTCCGCCGTAGCGGGCAAAGAAATCGGTTGGGCGCATGGAGAATTGATTCAATACCGTTGCAACTTGTCTTAAAACAACATCTCCCGCGCCATGACCATAAGTGTCATTGTATAACTTAAAATTATCTATATCCATCATAAAAATAGCAATATCATTACGTTCTCTTTGAGATCGTCGCCATTCATAAGTCACAACTTCATTTAGCTTTCTACGATTTGGTACACTGGTCAGTTCATCGATTGCTGATATTTTTCGGAGCGTTGCATTGGCAGTTTCAAGTGCACGTAATATCTCCTGTTTTTCGATGACTTCAGTCGTTAAGTCCTCATTGATTTCCTGAAGCAATTTATTTTTGTCGTTGATCACACATTTATTTCTGTAAAAATCGATATAACTCTGATAATTCATTCGTGACATTACCCATGCAAGCATTGAAAACACACCCAGATTCAAATAATCCATGGCCACTAGCACCTTATCGGATAACCATAGATGACCGAACAGATAAATCCCAATGGACACAGAAAAGATGACTGCCTCAGGCTCTTTATCAATATAAAAAATAAAAGCTGTAATCATCAGTGACAACAAGAACAGGTGATGCATCGGATTGCCTGCAACCGAGTTCACGGATAACAAGGCACTCCATGACGTGAAGAAACCAACTGTTATCCAAGTGTTGATGCTAATGGCTTTTGTCGTAATATGCCGAGTGAGGAACAACCTATCCAGTCTGACCACAATAAAATAGTCAACGATGGAAAACAGCAGTAATGCAAAAAATAATCCCAAGGAATGATTGTATTGAAATTCATAGAACTCACTTACTTGGGACACCATCAACAATATGACATATGTAACTAATTGCAACACCAATAAAGACTCTAAAAACAGTCTTGTTCGTCGGATGTTCAATAGTGCCGTCTCACTTTTTAATTCTGTAACATACTCGGGTTCTACAGCGCCCCAACTCTTTTCAAACTCTTTCATCAATACCCTCAATATTTATAATCTGTTTTAATTATACCTTATTTTCCTTTATGTATTAAGAAAAAATCCGCCATTTCTCGGTAAAGAAATGGCGGATTTTTAGTTTTATTTAGTATGAAGATATGTGCGAACAGCACCAATCATATATAGGGACCCAAATATAATCAGACCATCAACATCTCCCAAAGCGAGACCCTTATCAACTGCGTTTATAATATCCTTTTCATATTGAACAGGAATATCATATCCTTCGATCAGTTGCCCTAATTGTTCCATTGGTAAAGCTCTTGGATTATCAGGCTCTGTAACAACCACTTGAGACAGTCTCGGCGCCAATAAATCAATAATCGCCTCATAGGATTTGTCACCTAAAATGCCGATGACCGCACCTAATTTTTTATTGCCCAAGTAGGTTTCCAAAGCTCGATCAAGTCCAGTTGCACCATGTAAATTATGGGCTCCGTCTATGATAACAAGGGGCTCGTGTGACATTACCTCAAATCGTCCACCCCACTTTGTGGACGCAAGGCCTTTTAGAAGCTGTGGATGAGTGACTGTACAAAGGTTGTTGTCCACAAGTTGTTCTACGACCGTCATGGCGACAATTGCATTATTCACTTGATGTACACCACATAATGTAATCTCGTAACGATCATTTCGGTAAGTGAAGGCAGTGCCTTCTAATGTCGTTTCAAGAATTTCCAGTGTGGAAAAATCAGCTACTGTCAATGATGCATTGCGCTCAGTCGCAACTTCTTCGATCCGTTTCATCGCTTCAGTGCGTTGCGGATAAATAACACAAGGAACATGATCTTTCATGATCCCTGCTTTTTCACCGGCAACTGCATAAAGTGTGTCGCCAAGAAATTCCGTATGGTCCAAAGCTACAGGTGTTATCACCGTCATAATCGGCTTCTTCACCACATTTGTAGAGTCCATACGCCCCCCAAGGCCAACTTCAAGTGCAACATAATCAACTTGCGCATCTTTGAAGTATACAAAAGCAACCGCTGTAACAATTTCAAACTCAGTTGGATGGGCGTGGCCTTCCAAAAGCATTTCATCCACTTTCTCCTTAACGATGCCGGTAATGCGACCTAAGTCGCCATCTGGAATGTGTGTATCATTGATGCGAATGCGTTCGTTAAACCGTTCCAGGAAAGGTGAGGTGAAAATCCCCACCTTGTATCCTGACGTTTCAAGTATCTTACTGATAAACGAAACGGTTGAACCCTTTCCATTGGTTCCTGCTACATGTATTACCTTAAGATCATCCTGTGGATTCCCTAGTTTTTCGAGCAAGCAGGTGATATTCTCTAATCCTAACTTACTACCAAATTTATAGGTCCCGTGTATATAATTTAATGCTGCTGCATAATCCATTACTCTGTCCTCGTTTTTAAAGATTTTTAGATTATAATTTACTTTCCATAGAAGCAATACGCTCAAGTACTGTTTTTAACATACCTGAGTATTTTTCTTGCTTGGCTTTTTCTTCTTCAATAAGTTTTTCAGGTGCTTTGCTTACGAACCCTTCGTTAGCAAGTTTCTTTTCAACACGCATCACTTCGCCTTCAAGCTTCTTACGTTCTTTGGTAAGACGTTCGATTTCCTTAGCAAAATCAATTAGATCAGCAAGTGGTAAGAATAATTCCCCTCTGTTAATTACTACAGAAACTGCATCTTCAGGAATCGCACTTCTATCTGACTCGATGATGATGTCTGAACAACTTGCAAGCGCTTGTAAGTATTCAGGATTTTCACCAAAGATTGTTGCAATGTCCTCATCAGCTAGTACGTGTAATTTTGCTTTTCTTGATGGTACAACTTCCATTTCAGCTCTTACGTTTCTGATGTTTCTGATAGCTATCATTAAAGCTTCCATTTTTTCTTCACTTGCAGCATTTGTTCTATCCGCTTTAACAGTTGGCCACTCAGCTACAATTACTGATCCTTCTGTTCCAGGAATATGTTGCCAAATCTCTTCTGTTATGAATGGCATAAATGGATGTAACAACTTAAGAATATCTTTAAGAACTGTTACTAGAACCTTTTGAACAGTTTCTTTTGCTTCTTTGTCTTCACCATATAAACGGTTCTTAGCAAGTTCGATATACCAGTCACAGTACTCATTCCAAACAAAATCGTAAGCTTTGTTTGCTGCCATTCCTAATTCAAACTTGTCTAGGTTCGTCGTCATTTCTTCTGTTACTGTATTTAATCTAGAAAGAATCCACTCATCTGCTAAAGTTAACTTTGCATCTTTCAAGTCGAAGTCATCGATTTCAAGACCCATTAATACAAATCTCGAAGCATTCCATAACTTGTTGGCAAAGTTTCTACTCGACTCCACTCTTTCTTCTTGGTATCTTAAATCGTTTCCTGGACTGTTACCAGTTGCTAACATGAATCTTAATGCATCGGCACCGTACTTGTCGATTACTACAAGCGGATCAACACCGTTCCCTAAAGACTTACTCATCTTTCTGCCTTGTGGATCTCTTACAAGACCGTGGATAAACACGTGTTCAAACGGTGATTCATCCATACATTCAAGGCCTGAGAATACCATTCTTACAACCCAGAAGAAGATAATATCATATCCTGTTACAAGAACATTTGTTGGATAGAAGTAGTTTAATTCCTCTGTGTTGTTTGGCCACCCAAGTGTAGAGAAAGGCCATAGTGCCGAACTGAACCACGTATCAAGTGCATCCTCGTCTTGTCTTAAGTTTGTTGATTGACACTTAGAACAAGCAGTTGGCGTTTCTTTTGATACGATTAACTCACCACAGTCATCACAGTAGTATGCAGGAATTCTATGACCCCACCATAACTGTCTAGAAATACACCAATCTCTAATATTTTCTAACCAGTGTAAATAGATCTTAGAAAATCTATCTGGCACAAAGTTTACATCTTTTTTATGAAGTGCTTCAATCGCTGGCTTGGCTAACTCTTCCATCGCTACAAACCATTGGTCTGATAATCTTGGTTCAATTACTGTATGACATCTGTAACATGTCCCAACGTTATGATCATGTTTCTTCGTTTCTACTAAGAAACCGTCTTCATCTAATTTTTTAACTAGGGCCTTACGACATTCGTAACGGTCCATGCCTGCAAACTCACCACAATCAGCTGTCATTGTCGCATCTTCATTCATTACTGTAATTTGCTCTAAATCATGACGCTTTCCTAAGTCAAAGTCATTAGGATCATGGGCTGGTGTAATCTTAAGGGCACCTGTTCCAAGTTCCATATCTACATAATCATCAGCCACTACAGGAATCTCTCTTCCTACAACTGGAAGAATAACAGTCTTGCCAATAAACTTCTTATATCTATCATCATCTGGATGAACTGCAAGGGCTGTATCCCCAAGCATTGTTTCCGGTCTTGTTGTCGCAATTTCCAAGAATTCGTCTGAATCTTTGATAAAGTACTTAACATGCCAGAAATTACCTTCTTTTTCCTCATGTTCTACTTCAGCGTCAGAAAGCGTCGTCTTACAATCTGGACACCAGTTGATCAGTCTAAACCCTCTATAAATCAGTCCTTTTTCGTAAAGGTTGATAAATACTTCTGTTACTGCATCCGAACAGCCTTCATCTAATGTAAATCTTTCTTTATCCCAGTCACATGAAGAACCTAGTTTTTTCATTTGATTAACGATGCGGTGACCGTATTCTTCTCTCCATGCCCAAGCACGTTCAAGGAATCCTTCACGGCCAACTTCTTCTTTTGAAAGGCCTTCTTCAGCTTTTATTTTCTCTACTACTTTAACCTCAGTTGCAATAGATGCATGGTCTGTTCCTGGTAACCAAAGCGCTTCATAGCCTTGCATACGCTTCCAACGGATTAAGATATCCTGCAACGTTTGGTCAAGGGCATGACCCATGTGTAATTGTCCAGTAATGTTAGGTGGAGGCAATACAATAGTATAAGGCTCCTTTTCACTATTTACATTTGCACTGAAATACTTTTTTTCTTCCCAGTCCGCATAAATGCGATCTTCAAATTCTTTTGGGCTATACGTTTTACCCATTTCAATTTTACTCATTGTTATTCTTCCTCTCTACTTTAAGTTGTAGCGTGCCATCATGGTAATATCTGCGTATTTACCATCTTTAACCGCTGCATATTTTTGTATGCCTTCAACAACAAATCCATGTTTCTCATACAGTTTTGTTGCATTTTCATTATCACTAAACACCGTTAATTCTATACGGACCAACTTCAACCAGTTGTCCGACAAATTGATTAGTGTTTCCATCAATTTTGTGCCAATTCCTTTTCCTTGGTAGGCTTTGTTTACGGAGATCCCCAAAAATGCTGTATGACGTTTACGTAAGACTTTACTTGTATGAAGTCCTGCGATACCGACGACTTTGCCATCCATCTCAGCAACGAACACATGATTGTCCGGGTCTGTGTCGCTTGTAAATTTTTCTACATTGTTCAAACGAATGCTGGGTATCCCAAGTGTTGTTTCCATAACCCCCGGCATAATACGCATTTCGTGACAATCTTTTGCATCCTTTGGTTCAATCGGTCTAATTTCTAACATATGTCACCCCCACTATCCATTTTTTCGAAGAAATTTGTTCAAGATCAAGGAGCGAACATTTTTTGAAGACTGCCGCGTATACCATACGCAAAGGTTTCAAAAAATGTTTGCGACGAAGAGCTTGGGCAAATTTCAAAGAAAAACCCAAAAAATAAAAAAAACCACTTCATCTCAAGGGACGAAATAGTCGCGGTACCACCCTAGTTCTGACAGTGTCAGCACTCTAACATCGTTAACGGAATGACCCGTTTGCACCTACTGCTAGTTCAGCGCAAAGTCTCAAAAGCTACCTTCAACAACCCTCTTCATAGGAAATCTTTCAGCCGGTGAATTTCCCTCTCTAAATGTTGGTGTCGTCTACTCCTCTTTTTCATAGACTGTGTCTTAATGAACTTAATTATATCTATAGTCTAATCATCTGTCAATAATAATTCTTTTAACGAATCAAACATATTTTTAACCGGCGTTCTAAATAAGCCACTAACTCTTTGGTCATGTCTTCATAGTGTCTATTCAAGATAATCCACCCATTATTGTAATTGACGTAAGTAATGCGTTTGGTAGACATGGATGGCAAATTAGGATTGCCACCAACCCCTTCTTCTATCTGGTAAATAAATAGTTTTGATATGTGACCATTGCCACACCGTAGTCCTCTTTGCTCTAGGCCCTTTTCAACAGGGTCTTGATGCACTTCCGCAGACCAAAGTACGTCTTCAATCGTCCCATCTATGACACCGAAATTTTTATTGTGGTTATTGGTTATTCTATACTTCATGTGATCACCTCAGATCATTCTACTAATAAAGAAAGGGAATACATACTCTATCTATAGTATGTATTCCCTAAATTAGACTTGCAATAACATTTTTTAAGAATATTCTATTTATTTGTAAAACGAAATAGTGATATCCGATATGGCCGAATCAATATCCACTTCAACTTTACTACTTGCTTTATCATACCCTTTTGTCTGATAATAGCTACCTATTTTTTGGAGTCCCAATTCATCAAAATTGTTGTCACTAATCACTTGATCTGACTTTATTTTTAGTCCAACGCCTTCTTTTACGTCTAGTCTAAAATCACTCACACCTGTATCTATATCCACTTTTGTGTAATCATTTAAGTCACCAAGTGTCAGTTGACAATCGCTGGCACCTGTATCCACATCTACCTTCGCAATTATTAAGTCCTGTAAATCTAACCTTGTATCCGTTGCACCCGCATCAACATCCAATGTCCAAACGACATCAGTCGGTAATTTAAAGTCAAATTTCACCGCTTGACCATCGTTGAATCCAATAGGACCAAAGCCTTTTTTATGCTCAAAAGTTAACTTCGATGTGTTATTGTCGGTAAAGCTCGTATGAGATAAATTGTAATCAGGTACGTTAAATGTAAACTTATCATCAATGCTGGCTTCAACAGTTATATCACCAGCACCTAAGTTTAGTATCAAGCTGCCTTCTTCTACGCCGTCTAAATCATAGCTGTCTATCATCCGTTCTATCTTGTCAGCACGGCGACCGCCATTATCAAAAACATAATCCCAATTAAAGAATTTAGGTCCATAAATATCACTTTGCGCTAAATAAATACCGCCTCCAATAAACAAGGCTACAGATAGTAATAAAACGATTTTGTTTCCTTTGAACAAAATGTTCAGTCCTGCTATTATAAGAGCCACTGGCCAAAATCTAAACAACATATAAAGCAGGGAAATTTCAATGAGACCCATTGTGCCAGCAACCCACAAGCCACCTACCACTATTAGAATCAATCCTAGCAGAAAATTTCCATCATTCTTCATCATTATCATCCTTTTCCCGATAAATTAAATAAAATCCACCTAATATCAACATAACTGGCCATATTAAATCAAAATCAAACCAAGGCATGAAGCGCTCCATCAGTGAAAATCCACCAATGATGATCAAGCCTGCACCTAACAACAATTTTGACCGTTCTTTTCTTTCATTTTGCTGTTCGTAGTAAGACTCATCATAATAGCCGTCCTCATACTCTTTTTTATCCATCGCCATAGAATTAGG
>Ga0209379_10002231_pt1 | contig 11950 bp, 10 predicted proteins | sample tdDd001_FD_187124 | JGI IMG/M metagenome (GOLD analysis project Ga0209379, IMG submission 187124) | Marine sediment microbial communities from the Atlantic coast under amendment with organic carbon and nitrate - tdDd00.1 (SPAdes)... | ecosystem: Environmental > Aquatic > Marine > Coastal >...
TCAGGTTCATAAACATGGCACTTGAATCTGCACCAATCAAATCAATCGCTTTCACCCACATTAATGGGGCAAAGATAGATGCAGCAATACCAGCGTAAGCAATTAAAGGTAGTGCGCTTTGGCTTGGCAGGAGTTGATCGCTGCTCAACCACAATGGTGCTAGCATTATTAACGAGAAAAAGCCCTGCATGTAAACCAAAGTCATGCTGTTGAAAGGCATTTTCCAGCGTTTAAGCAATACACAGTAAATCGCGTAACAAAGTGCGGCAAGAAGCATCAAGCTGTCACCTTGTGTCATATCTTGATGTAGGAAGTAGGTAATATCACCATGACCAAGCATAAACGCCAAACCGCCAAGCGAAATCACGCCGCCCGCCACGCTCAACATAGAAATTGACTTACCTAGCAAGGGTACGCTCAGAAAAACACTGATAAGAGGAACAAGAGAAGTGATCAGTGCCATATTCGATGCTGTCGTCGTCAAACCTGCGTAGTAGCCCAACGATTGGTTTAGCACCATACCAAGCAGCGCAAGGCACGCGAGTTTTGGCAGGTAAGGGCGAATGACATGACGTTGACGGATTACGGCAGGTAAGCAAAATGGCGTCAGAAGCACCATAGCGACAAACCAACGGTAGAAACTCATTGCACTCGGTTCGATGGCACTTGCTGCCATTTTATTTACGATGGAATTCCCACCCCAAATCATGACAGTAAAAAACGGAAGCAAATAAACCATGAGAACCTCATCGCACAATAATTAATGGCGCTAGTCTGACAGGTCTTTATAATGAAAAGTATCTCTGGAAAGACATAGTAAGCGATAGGAAGACAATTTTGAAAAAGACCACGAGGAATCTTCATCCTTCATTATCAATTGAGCAAGCACCATCAGATGTGTTTATGAATTTTGAAGCCTTTCTGTCGAATACTGAAACTCGTATTCATAGTCACCCTTGGGGACAAGTGCAGTTGATAAGTGGTGGCATTCTAGAAATGGATGCAGAAGACACACGCTTTTTAGCACCACCACATCTGGCTATTTGGGTGCCGGCCGGAATTCGTCATACCAGCTATAACCGTAAACCATTGGAATACTGCTCTTTAAATATCGCACCAGAGCTAACCCAGCACTTCCCTTCTAAAACCAGTCTAATCAAAGTAACGCCAATAGTGTCTGCAATTGTGGAAGACTTTCGTCAGCGCGACATTAACGTGGCAAAGAGTGAAGAAGACAAACGCATCGTACAGGTGCTGCTTGATCAGTTAGCGAAGCAAGAGGTTGAGCATCACTTCTTGCCAACCACAGACAACAAATACCTGGAACCCATCCTTAAAGCCGTTGAAGAAGCGCCAACGGATGAAATTAGTTTGGGAGAGTGGGCGGAAAAGGTTCATACCACTGAACGAACGTTAGCTCGTCATTGTCAAAGTGAGTTAGGGATGAGTTTTACTGAATGGCGATTACGGGTTCGTTATCTGCACTCGATGGAGCTATTAAGAAAAGGACAAACCGTAAAAGAGGTGGCGTTGACGTTAGGCTATAACCAAGCCAGTCCTTTCATCGCAATGTTCAAGAAATACTCCGGCATTACACCGGAGCAATATAAGAATCGTTTGTTATAGTTGAGTTGGTTAGGCGTTAATCATAACCTGATTGTAAATTTTTCTGACCGTCGGACTCGAAGTTTACTGTCAATTTAGCCAAAGCAAGATGGGCAATAAATGCCGAGTTTAGTGTTTATCTATTTGATGTCTACAGGCTGACGGGCGGTTACTTATCATGTCGAATGATGCTTCACCGTCTAGAGCTGTTATCAGAACACTTACTTTTTCTGATGGTGGGGTAAGAGCGAGTTAAATTTGCATGATCGCAAATGGCAACCATTCGGCTTTAAAGCATCTCTGTCAAGAATATTTACGGTCGGTACATCGAAGCTCAAAAGTGCCCCTCTCCTTGTTAGTGCAAGCACTCTTTCACATGGACTGCTAATTCAAGCTGTCCACGTGAACACTAATAAAGCTCACATGATTCCAAAGGGGGTGTAATCAGCTAATATAGAGTGGATTAGGATTAAGGTTGCCTCATTATTTTATAAAGTAGATTAGGTGTAATACCGCGGTTTAAAAGAATGGAAGTCCTACTCTGCCAACGTTAAGAGTTATTAGAAACAATACGGTTGAGCCAAAACGTGCCCAGCCTGTAAGACATAAATTATGATACAAGCCGCAGATATTATGAACGAAAGAATCGCAATCCAATGACTAAGTTTGGCGAAGATACTTATTTGTAAGAGTCGATGAATGAGGTTAGATCTTGCTTCTGATTCAAAATATGAAAATGCCCAAATCCCATTAAAAATGATTGAAAGAGTAAAGCCAATCGACGCTACTTTGAGGGCCAATGAGTCTTGGATTAGAGCGGCATCCCCGACAATCGCAAAATAAAATGCCATACTTGTGGCGGTAAATGCATGATGGATCCATTTACCCGTTTGATTTTTGATTGCTGAAGTCACCGCTTTCTCCCGCCTGGAATCGTAACTAAGTCATTGTAAAAATTATGTTTATATCTGGTAATTGTATTCCAAGCGAACATCTGTACTATCTAATGATTTTCCCCAGTTAACAAAAAAACGCACGTTTTGCTTAGAGTCAATTTGATAACTGACTGCAGCTTCATGTAAAAGCCCGAACATTGATTTCAGCTGATTATCCCCCCCTAATTGGGAAGAATAGGTAGGGTTGTAGTTCATCCAGACATCGTCACTGATGGCAAGCTTAGAATAGAGCCCAACAGTGGCAAAGCTGGCTGGTATTTCATAACCTTCATTGTCTCGAATAACAATGCCTGCTCCCGCTAAAGGGTAGAGCTCTAGTGCTCCAAATGCGGGCAGCGCTTGGAGAAAAGAGTATGATGCGAGCCCACTTTGCTGCTCAAAGTTCCAGTTAAAATCAATTTGACTACCCATACCGTTTGAGGTGTTGACTTTAAAGTGACGGTACCGCCCTTCGTTAATGGAATCATTTCCCTCTAAACTTAAAGAATCACCCAACGCCCCTTTAAGCTCTAGAACATGCATTGCGATTGTTTCCGGGTCCATGGTGTCGTATGCGCTACCAAGTTTTACATTGAGCCCTTTGTTGGTGATTCCGCTGCCTACTTGCGTGTAAACGGCCATAGGATCACTCATGTCTTGAAGGCCGTCTGAACCAGTTGAATCAGAAGCAAGTGCAATAGTATTGGGTAGTACAGCAATTAATGCCGTGAGCAATTGTGATTTCATTTCTATGCCTTTTTATGTTTACTACTCATCATTGAGCGGTCAACACATTTTCTATTTGCGATGCTTATCCAAAACATCAAACTGGTTACAAATATTAATGAGTCTCAGGCGAGGAATGAAATAACTAGATTAGCGTTAATAAATTACTTTTGGTTATTTTATGCCTTTGTGTTTTTCGTAATGGAATACCAAAACATAAATGTTAGCTATCACACAGCCAGGTAAACCATTGAATTGTAGTTAATAACCATGACTTGATCGCGTTATTACCTAGAACAGCAAGTCTAAATATAACTATTTGGAATATTTTAATGTGCGCTAAATCATTTCAGTTAGGCTCACTGACTTCCCTATTATTGCCCCAGTTGATTAACTCCTTCTAAACAACAGAGGCAAATTATGAAAAAGACTTTACTAGCGGCATCTCTAGCACTACTAACAACAACGGTTACTAATGCTAGCACTACTCTAGACGATACAGATTTTACTGGTTTACGCGTATACCATCATATGGAAAACATGGTTGAACATATTAAGGCTAACGGCATTAATGAGTTTGAGCACTCAGACATAGCGGACCATACCTTCTTTGTTATCACCCCTGCGCTTGATCATTTGTACTCAAAGGCTGTGCTAGATGTACGCAATGGCCCTGTCATCTTAGAAACCCCGCCACGCGACAACCGTTACGCTTCGGTTCAAATTATCGATTCAGAGCATTTTACTCTATACGCAGAGGCGTCACCTCAAGAGGGCGGCAAATACCTGATTACTCGTAAAGGTGCAGATTACGGCATACCAGAAGGGGACTTCACTGAAATCATCGAAGTGAATGACGATCTGCCATTTTTGTTCATCCGTACTGAAACTAAAATGTATCGCGACGACGGTTACGCAGACCAAAATCGCCGTCAACTTAAACTAACTCCAGTGGTTGCAGCAGAGCCTATAACACTCCCTAGCACACAAGATCCACGCGAAGTGCTCAATTTTGCGATGTCATTAAACGATGGCTGGGAAGAAACGGAACCTTACATGCTGAATGCATCTACTGCTTATACGTATGAGCGTTATGAGAAAACCGTAGACTACATTACGTCACAAATTGCCAACGGTGTATTAGTCAATAATGAACACGGATTTGAGCCACCAACGCACCCTGACGCTAATGGTGACAACCTAACTCGCGCCGCCATTACGCATATCGGTCACCTAGGTTTCCCTGCATACCATGCTTACTATGAAAACATTCCAATGTCTCCAGAGGGTAAGCCTTTGAACGGATCTGAGCCGTTTGTTTTGACGATGGAGCACAACTTAGATCTTGATTACTTCTGGTCTGTCACTCGCTACAGCTCGGCTACACGCTTACCGTTAGATCCAGCCACTATTGATGGCAGTAACCGTCAGGCATTTGCACTGCACAATACGATGCCAGACGAAAACGGTATGGTAACCATCACCTTCAGTGCAGAGGATCCACAAGATGGTACATACTGGATGCCAGTAATTGACGGTGAGCAGTATTACTTTGTCGCACGCTACTACGGGCCACGTGAAGGTCTACAGGGAAAAACAGCAGCAAGTATTATGTACAAAGGCACGCCGTTAGAAACTATCTTTGCACCAAAGGCTTCATTTTAAAATAAACTGACTGTGATTAAGCCATCACCAGTAGTGCCATTTTTTGCATACCAATGGTGATGGCTTCTCTATTTTCGACTGGTAAGCCGTGAGCCTACCATTGTTATTCACTCCGAATCGAACTGTGATAACCTATTCGAACTTGCGCAATAGGGGTCACTCATGAAAGATATTGAAATGCTAAGGCTTGATTTTAATAGCTTGAAGTTACTAAAAATTCTTGGTGAAGAAAAAAACACCAAGCGCGCGGCAGAGCGGCTTTTTATTAGCCAGCCAGCGGTGAGTAAGTCACTCAAGAAGTTGCGAGAGCAATTTAATGATCCCTTGTTTACGCGTCGACTACATGGATTGGAGCCCACCCAAAAGTGTGAAGAGCTGCTTGCTCAACTTCCTGATATTCTCTCTAGGCTAGAGTTTTTGTTCGAGCAAGGAAAGAGCTTTGATCCATCCACCTATACGGGAGAAATCAGTATTCACCTTAATACGGTGCTTTATCATCCTCTTATGGGAGCTCTATTCAATCAACTTACAACGCTTGCCCCCAATGCCACGATTCGCTTTGAAAACTGGTCAGGCGAGACTGAGCACAAGCTCAAAAACAACCAAGTCGATTTAGGGATCAACTTTGAACCCATTGCTCTATCGAAAGAAATCATTCAAAAACCAGTGCGTATCTCAAGAATAAGGATGTGTTGCCGTAAGGACCACATACTTACTACTCAAGCTAAATTTACTGCAGAAGACATTGTTCAGCATCCCCTCGTTTTGATGCTCATGCCAGATTATAATCCTGGAGAAAATTACGCCGCCATCTATTTAAAAAGCAGAGGGTTAACACCCAAGATATTATTGCGTTCCGATAAGATGGAGTTGTGTTTTGATGCGTTGAGAAATCATAATGGGCTTCTCCCCGTAACTGAAATTGTTGAACATATTTTACCCAGCGATCTTACCATTTTACCTTTATCTCATTTGGACGGTATTCCAGAGTATTCCATTGGTTGTTTTTATTCTCACCGAACGCGCAATTCCCCTTATACTCAGTGGCTTAATGATGTCGTGGCTTCCGTCATTAGTGACTTATTGGAAAGCAATGAACAGAGTGAAGATTAAAGAACAGTCGGTTCTAAAAAACCAACGGGGACAGGTCTAAGCTTTTTCCTGTAAGAGTATTCCTCACTTAAATTAATTTATGAATTACTAATTTAGCAAAATCGCTGACTCATTCTGTCCAATTTAGAGTTAGCGCGTTCTGCGCTAACTCAACAGTGCCAAACCACATCAATGGTGGCTGACTACTTACTTAAATCATGCGCGCTTGGCTAGCAAGAAATCCAACCCACCTACAACTGCTGCAACTTGAGCGTCGTTACACTCTTCATCAGTCACTTTCGGGCTGTCAGGGTAAACTTCTGTTGTGGTGCCGTAAGTGCAGTTGGTTACGCCGCCACACAAACCCAGTTTCACCATTGGATAATTAATCACACCAAATTGCACCACTGGCGAGCCAATGATTTCGCCTTTATCGTCAGCAGGTGCAATATGCGTTACCTTCGCTACTGACTCGATGACTGCTTTTTGGAACTCAGGTTGCGGGTTTTCTGTATCACCCACTGTGTAGAAACCGTCTGGGATCATGCCTTCGATGTATTCAAGGCCATCACGCGCCGCAAGTGCAGGGCGGAATTCAGTTTCATCAGAATCGGTGGTTTCGTGCAGGTCGATGTGCATTAGAACATCACCCAAGGTCGCAACAAGCTTCATCAAGTTTGCAGATTCTTCTGCAGGGCTATCTGCATAGAAAGAGCGGTTTGGGTCGATCGCATTTGGGTTCCAGCGGTTAATCACTTCGTAACCCCAAGGACTAACACATGGCGCAACGACAATGTTGAAGTGCTCTGCATAACGTTCTGCTTGTGTATCAACAAACTTCAGTGCGCCATGAACGCCACTTGTTTCGTAGCCGTGTACGCCGCCAGTGACCAAAACAACAGGTTTTGCTGCGTCCCAGTTACGAGTCTTGATACAAAACAGAGGGAAGCGTGCTTCATCGTAAGAAAGTGCGCCGTATTGCTCAACATCAAAACGCTCGCGAAGGGCATCAATTTTGGTCACGACTTCTTCTTGGTAGCTACGTTTTACGTCACGTTGCTCACGCCAAGCTTTACGTTCTGCTTCGTCCCATGGCTGACCTGGGGTACCGATTGGGTAAGTGTATCCGCTTTTCATCTATACTTTTTCTTTTGTGTGCTTGAAAGGTAAGACAAGACTAGTCCTGTCTCAGAGCGACAGCAATAGAAAACACAATTTGTGACCTTATTCTTTGCAAAATCATAACTTTGCTGAGTGGTTTAATGGTGTTACATTTTGTTACTTATTCAATTCCATAAAAGAGATAAATAAATGGCTGGAGCAAGTTTACTGACACTGTTGGATGACATTGCAGCTGTATTGGATGATGTCGCGTTGATGTCTAAGATGGCGGCGAAAAAGACCGCTGGTGTACTGGGCGACGATTTAGCGCTAAACGCGCAACAGGTTTCAGGCGTAGCGTCAGAACGAGAAATTCCTGTGGTTTGGGCGGTGGCGAAAGGATCGTTTAAAAACAAATTGATTCTGGTGCCATCGGCGTTGTTGATCAGTGCTTTTATTCCGTGGTTGATCATGCCACTGCTTCTCATTGGCGGTTTATTTCTTTGCTTTGAAGGGGCGGAGAAGATCTTAGAAAAGCTTTTTCCTCATGCGCACCAACATGACGAGAAAGAAGAGGAGCTCCTTACCGGAGAATCGGTTGAAGAGTACGAGAAAAGAAAAGTGGCTGGTGCGATTCGCACTGACTTTATTTTGTCTGCTGAAATCATTGTGATTGCTTTGGGTACAGTGACAGGTTCAAGCATCGTGACGCAGATTCTGGTGGTGAGTTTAATCGCAGTACTGATGACTATTGGTGTTTACGGCTTGGTCGCAGGCATCGTTAAGCTTGATGACTTGGGCTTTTATCTTGAGCGCACATCAAATGGTGAAGGCCTGAAAGCGAAGCTAGGTGGGGCGCTAGTGGCGTTTGCACCTAAGTTGATGAAGATGCTTGCTGTGGTGGGTACCGCGGCCATGTTCTTGGTTGGTGGCGGTATTGTCGTTCATAACGTACCTGCGATTCATCACTTTATTGAACCGATCATTATGGACTTCCGTGGTCATACTGTTGCGACAGCGATTGTACCAACACTGCTCAACGGCGTGATTGGTGTGATTGCCGGTCTAGTTGTGGTTGCTGCTTGGACTGTGGTGGAGAAGGTTCGCGGTAAATAAACTCGAATTTTGTTTTGAGGTTTTATTGAAGCTAAAAGAAAAGGGTCATGCCTTTCCATATCGAATATGGTGGCATGACCCTTTTTCATTTCTTGAGGGTGGCTATTTCACTTCCCACTCAATCTTTTCATTTGCACGGATTGGCACAACGATGTCGCTGCCAAACGGCATGGTTTCTGGTACATCCCAAGATGCTTTTTCTAGCGTCACAGTATCTGTGTTACGAGCGATACCGTAAAAATCAGGGCCATTCAAACTAGCGAATGCTTCTAGGTTTTCTAGCTTGCCTTCGTTCTCAAAGACTTCAGCGTAAAGCTCTAGCGCTGCGTGTGCAGTGTAAGAACCTGCACAACCACAAGCTGACTCTTTTGCGCCTTTTGCGTGTGGTGCTGAATCTGTACCTAGGAAGAATTTCTTGCTACCGCTCGTTGCTGCTTCGATAAGCGCTTGTTGGTGGGTATTGCGCTTAAGAATTGGTAGGCAGTAGAAGTGTGGCTTAATGCCGCCGACTAGCATGTGGTTGCGGTTAAATAGCAGGTGGTGAGCAGTGATGGTTGCTGCAACATTATCAGAAGCGTTGTTCACGAAATTAGCCGCATCCGCAGTCGTGATGTGCTCAAGAACGATTTTTAGGTTAGGAAAGTCGTTGACGATAGGAGCAAGAACCGTGTCTAGGAATTCCTTCTCACGGTCAAAAATATCAACGTGGTTGTGAGTCACTTCACCATGAACCAAAAGCAGCATGCCAACTTCTTCCATCGCTTCAAACACGTGGTAGATGTTCTTTGCGTCGGTTACGCCAGAATCAGAGTTAGTGGTTGCGCCTGCTGGGTAAAGCTTTGCAGCGACAATCTTTCCTGTTGCTTTGGCTTTGCGGATTTCGTCTGGTGTGGTGTTATCTGTAAGGTACAGCGCCATAAGAGGCTCGAATTGCTCGCCGTGTTGCTCAGCAAGGATTCGATCACGGTAGGCTAGCGCCATTTCAGTATTGGTCACTGGTGGGACGGTGTTCGGCATGATCAGTGCACGACCGTTATAACGGCTAATATCGCGAACGGTATCTTTTAGAACTTCACCATCGCGTAAGTGAACGTGCCAATCGTCAGGACGAGTAATAGTCAGTGTTGTCATTAATTGCTCCCACCATTAAAAAGTTATGTTTGGAGCCTAAACGCTGCATTTACCTCAAGAGCAAACGCTTGCGCTTAGGCGACAGGATGATAGTGGAATTGCTCTTCCATTTCACCCCATTTTTCACATTTCTTTACGGTAGGAGCTCAGTTGGTTACTTCATCGTCAACCAAAGCGCGTGAATTGTGCCCGGTAGGAAGAAGAAGAAAGTCAGGATAAGGTTGATGAAGAAGTCTTTCTCTAGACCTTTTTCCATGTAAACCGCTACTGGTGGAAGGAAGATACAAAGTAGGATTAGAATCAGTTTGTTAGTATCCATGGTCTATGCTCCGGATAGGTTATTTTTAGTGTCAAAAAGTTGGCGAATTATGTGCTCAATGTCACATCTTGGCAATCCTAATTTCGTCAATAATATGCAAATTTATGGGACGTTATTCATAAAATGCGACGCACTGACACATATCCTAAAGGCCAAGAATGAACCCCTTGTGAATATATCGCATGCAACTTGGAGTTTTATACCCGAGTAACCTCGAGATACTTGGGTCACTAAGCTTATGGGGATATGATAGTAGAACAATTAAAAAAGCACCTGTAGGAAGTAGGTTATGTCGCAATCAGTTTTATCCCAAATTAATGTTTTTCCAGTCAAATCCGTCGGAGGCGTCGCGCTATCTTCGGCTTGGGTTGAAAAGCAAGGATTGAGTTTTGATCGTCGATTTATGATTGCGACGTCAGACGGCTCAATGGTGACAGCCCGTAAATTCCCACAAATGGTGACCATTAAGTCAGCTTTGTTGCCAGATGGTGTGGTGTTTACCAGCCTTGGAGAAGAGCCATTAAAGATCCGTTATCAAGACTTCAAAATGCAGGAAGCCCCCGCGACGGTTTGGAAAGATAGCTTTACCGCATATACCACCACTGACGAAGCAGATGATTGGTTTAGCAAAGTACTAGGTCTTCGCGTTGAGTTGCTTTTTACTGGTGAGCAATCAAATCGTGTGAGAGAGAAGCTGGGTCACAATGTTAGCTTTGCCGATGGGTATCCAGTGCTTGTGATCAGTGAGGCGTCACTGGAGGAGCTAAATCGCAGAAGCTCTGAACAGCACTCGATGGATCAGTTTCGAACCAACCTTGTGGTGTCCGATACCAAGCCATTTGAAGAAGATTCATGGAAGCGCATTCGTATTGGTGAAGTAGAATTTGAATCAGTAAAACCTTGTGAGCGTTGCATCCTTACTACCGTTAATACTCAACGTGGCACTTTCCGCGAAAGCAAAGATCCGTTGAAAACACTGCAAGAGTTCCGTGCTAATGAACGTGGTGGTGTGTTCTTCGGTCAAAATCTTGTTGCCCTTAATGAAGGCATTATTCGTCAGGGAGACAAGGTGGAAGTGCTGGAATACAAAGATGCTGAGTTTTATCCAGATAACTCTCCTAATCGCATGTCGCTCACCTGTGTCGAGCGAGAAGAGATTGCGCGTGACTTCGTCACCTTATGGCTTGAGCCGAGTAAAGGCCAGTTGCCAACATACTTGCCGGGTCAGCATTTACCAATTGAAGTGGATATAGACGGTAAGAAAGTTGGGCGTCGTTATACGCTTTCTTCTAGCCCATCTCGCCCAGGCCGTTATGCGATTTCCGTCAAGCGTGTTTCTGGTGGTCGTGTATCTAACGCGTTACTGGATAACCTGCAAGTGGGGGATGTATTGGAAGCGGAAACGCCAGATGGTCAATTTCATCTAAAAGAACACTCCGTTCAGCCTCTACTCTTGCTGTCTGCCGGTAGCGGTGTAACGCCAATGCTATCGATGGTGCGTTACTTGGCTGATCACAACCAACTCGATGACGTGGTGTTCTACCATCAATGTAGTAGCGAGATTGATATCCCGTGCAAAGATGAGTTAAACGAACTAAAACGCCAACATCCAGGCTTAGATGTGAAGATTTGCTTAACTCAGCCTGCGGTGGACTGGTTTGGTCTGAAAGGGCGTATCAGCCTGTCTCATATAAAACAGATTAAAGATGTTGAACAACGCCAAGTGTTTGTTTGTGGCCCAGATGGTTTTATGCAAAAAGCGAAAAACCTTCTGCTTAAGAAAGGGCTACCTGAAGATAACTACCATCAAGAAGCCTTTGGCGTTTCGGTTGCGACGACCAAACCTGAGAAAAGTGTTGAGGTTGAGTTCAATGGCTTTAAGTTGATGGGGAACAATCAACAAACGTTACTTGAGCAAGTTGAGAGTTCAGGTAAGAGTATCACGAACAGCTGCCGTGCGGGCTTGTGTGGGGCGTGTAAGGTGCAATTAGAATCAGGGCAGGTCGATCATCCGGATGTACCTGCATTAAGCGCAGAAGAACGTGCAATGGGTAAAGTGCTCGCGTGTTGTGCTATTCCGCAGACGGACGTGACACTTACGGACTGAACTCCAAAAAATAAACCGTAACAAATAAAAACGCCGCTAACTTAGCGGCGTTTTCTTTATTTACTTCAGAGCAGATTCAGAAAGAAATCGCTCAGGAATAAAATCGCATTTTAGTCGTAGATCGTTGGGATTGGCTGACGTTTGTGCTGAGTC
>Ga0209379_10002232_pt1 | contig 11949 bp, 9 predicted proteins | sample tdDd001_FD_187124 | JGI IMG/M metagenome (GOLD analysis project Ga0209379, IMG submission 187124) | Marine sediment microbial communities from the Atlantic coast under amendment with organic carbon and nitrate - tdDd00.1 (SPAdes)... | ecosystem: Environmental > Aquatic > Marine > Coastal >...
CAAACTCGTTGATTGGGCAGATGAGAATATGGCGGCAATTTTAGAATCGAGGGAGAAATTTGAGGCTAAGTAGCTCAATTGAAAAAAACAAATCAACACTCAGACTACAAGTCGATTAACTCACCCCTGTGTTGTTTTCTCACAAACTGAATAATCGAAAACTTGAGAGTAATTCCGTTTCATTCAAAGCTAGCTAAGTCTAGCCATCACATCATTTTTATAGGATCGGCTTATGGGTAGTGTTTTGCTATTCAACTCGATACTTTCGTTAGTAAATGACTCGATTTTTGCGAAAGAAACAATGTAGGAACGATGAATTCTTAAAAAATCCTTTTGCGGTAGCTTGCCTTCAATACTGCTAATGGTTTCGCGCGTTATAATGGTCTTATCATCCAGATGAATTTTAATATAATCACTAAAACTCTCGATATAATTCACATCAGAGAACTTAAGCTTTATCATTTTACGGTCCGATCGAACAAAAATAAAGTCACTTTTTTCTTCAACAACTTCAATTGGCGAATCTAGTAGAGTCGACATATTTTCACCCAAATATTTATTAATAGCCTGTAGGAGACGGTCAAAAGAGATCGGTTTCAGTAAATAGTCCACCGCTTGCAAATCGAAACCATCAATGGCATACTCCCGATAAGCTGTCGTAAAAATAACTTTAATGTTTTTGTTAATGGATTTAGCAAAAAGCAAGCCTGATATTTCCGGCATATTGATATCTAAAAAAATAAGATCAACCTGATGTGAACTAATTTCCTTAAAAGCATCAATAGCATTTTTACAACTTGCCAACACATGAATATGAGCAATCTTTTGCAAATGATTCTCTATAATATCACGAGCAACAGGTTCGTCGTCAACAATCAAACAATTAATTCGCTTAGTCATTTATAGAGGTGTTTATATGATCAACTACTAAATTAACAGAAAACCATTGATCCTGGTTTTCAATGTTTAATTGAAACTGATCTTTATACAACAATTCCAATCGCTTTTGAATATTATCAAGCCCTATCCCCTTCGAATTTTGATTTGTATCGGTATCTCGATTTGTATTCTTAATGGTGAAATTTAAACGATTATCCTCTAAACAGATATCAACATCGACCCTTAAAAAACCATCAATAATTTGCCCATGCTTAAAGGCATTTTCAACAAAAGGGATGAGCAACATTGGCGTTACCTGAATGGTATCGGAAATGGGATGAGATCTAAAATTAACTTTCAAGCTATCCTGAAACCTCATCTTTTCCAATTCGATATATTCTTCTATGTGCAAAACTTCTTCCTTCAAACTCACTTTGGGCTTTTCAATCTGATAAAGGATATAATCTAACAAATTGGAGAGTTTTAAAATAATATCGGGTGTCCTTTTCGACTGATTCAAAGCAAAGCCATATATCGTATTCAAAGTATTGAATAGAAAATGCGGATGAATCTGTTTTTTAAGATATTGCAGTTCCTGATTTTTAATTTGCAATTGAGCTTCCAGTATTTTATTCTCTAGAGTTTTGTTGCGTTCTATACTGTCATAATTATGTCGTAAAAGTTTAAAAGCAGAAACCAAGGCAACAACCAAATACACACTAATTAAAATAAAAGGCAGACTTTTACTTAAAGGTGGCATAATATCCGTGTTCAAATCTGTTTTAAACATGAAACCTAAAAACATAGATATTGTAATCAAATAGGCCGATGCAATTAGGGTATATACGCCATATAGAATGAATGCCCCATACTTTTTCGTCAACAGATAGTTCGGTATTAGAAAGTAAATCACAAAATACGTTGTTACGATAGTAACGGGAACCAAAATGTTTGAAAACCAGATAACGTAAGGCTGGTTGGCAGAATTAAAACCGAAAAAATAAATATAAAACAGCCAAACACCTATCCAGAAAAGGATGTGCAAAGGGACATATTTTATTTTTCTTAATAATTCAAGTAAATTCATGAATGCAAAATAGGCTTTTTATTCTTTCTTAAACTGTCAGTAAGATGAATGACTCGATTAATCAGGGATTCAACATTAAAACGACATTTTTATAAAAATAGACTTTAATTGGTCAAGTAAAGACGAAAACCTTTCAATCATCGCAAAAAAAATATTTCAATGGATCTAAATTTTATATTCGTAGAAATCTAATTAAAAAAATATTCTATGGCATATCTTATTACACGTTTACACGAAGGAGGTCCCATTTTCATGTACCCCCTATTGTGCATTTTAATTTTAACATTGGTTTTAGTTGCCAAGGCTTTTCTTAAAAAAGGAGATGTTGAGAAAATAATCCGATTAATCTCATCAATCAGTTTGTTCGCTATTGTATTTGGTTTCTTAGGACAAATTGTGGGCTTAATTGGTGCTTTTGATTCTTTGCAAAGAACAGGCGGCAATGTTGATCCTTCTGTTTTTGCAAGTGGTTTGGAGATATCTCTTTTGGTTCCTGCCTTTGGAATGAGTGTATTCTTAATCGGTCGATTAGGTATTATATTCCTCATCTGGACACAAAAGAAAGAAACTTTATAGCCTAAAATTCACTTCAACTTATCGCATTCAACATGAAAAAACATATGATTCTAATTATTGCAATCCTTATATCATGGGCGGGCATATACCAATCCGAAGCGCAAAACAAATCGAGAAAAGACTATTTAATTAATATTGGTGTTCCTGACAGCTTGTATTCAAAAACGCTAAACGAACCGCGAGATATTTGGGTACACTTGCCCGAGAACTATAAGTCAGACGGAAGTAGAGAATATCCTGTTGTGTACTTATTAGATGGTAGTGTGCAACTAAATTCATTGGTCACAGTATATAACAATTATTGGGGAAATTACTTACCAGAAATGATATTGGTAGCTATCTCGAATCAAAGAAACAGAACAAGAGACTTAACGACTTCGAAGATCGCGACAAGACATGGAGCCACTTATGACATTGAAAATGGTGATGCTGAAAACTTCACTCAGTTTATCGAGAAAGAATTGATTCCTTACGTTGATAGTAAATATGCTACCACGCCTTACAGAACCTTAATTGGTCATTCATTTGGGGGTTTGTTCACCATCAATACGCTCCTTAATCATCCTAAGCTATTTAATAATTATATTGCCATAGATCCTAGTCTCGATTGGGATAATCAATTGCTACTTAAGAAAGCCAAAACGAAATTAAAGTCAGAAGACTTTAAGGGGAAATCCTTATTTGTGACCCTATCTGCCGAGCAAGTTCATATGCAAAACGAGGCCGTTACACTTGATAATGTGATGCAAGATAGCTCTGAGTTTACCTTATTTGCACGATCAATAATCGATTTCTCTACTTTCGCCAGTAAACAAAAGCAGAATGGATTGCAGTTTGACTGGGATACTTATCCCAACGATTTACACGGTACTGTTCCCTTACCATCTATGCGCGATGGCCTTTTGTTTCTTTTTGATTGGTATCAACTCGAATCGGGACAAACCTTTAGTAATCCTGAAACACCTTTGGTCGAATTGCTAGCGCTGGTTAAGAAACGGGAAGAAAAATTAGCATATCATTTTGGCTATCAGGCACCGCCAGCCGATGAAGAACTTTTTAATATGGGTGGTTATATGTATATGCAATTCGGACAAATGAAAAAGTCATACGCTTTTTTCAATATGGCAATAAAATATTACCCTAAAAGTGCCAATGCTCACGATTCTATGGCTGATTATTATATCGCACAAAACGACACGAAAAATGCGATTAAAGAACTTGGCATAGCCTACGACATAAGTGCTAATGATATGTACAAACAGAAAATGGAGAAACTCAAAAGCAAGTAGAATTTATATTGTGACAAAAGGACGCCTTACAGCGTTCTTTTGTTTTTACTATGATGAAGTGGCATTATAGATCACAGGCATTTGCCCTTTCCACTTATCCCATACAGTTTCATTCGTAATTAAATCAGCCATAAAGTGGCCAACGTTTATTCGACTTGTTTGGCCCGCATTAAAAATGGCACTCCGAATAGGTGAAGAGTGAATCTCGTATGGACTAACATTTTCCTGGTCAATCAAACCGTCAGGTCGAACAGCAATCCATTCAATCGCCTGATTATTTTGTCCAATCTCTGTTCGCAGATAATCAGCAGCCTGCTCATTGTCAACATGAGGCGGTAACAACAAGCGAAGTAGCCCAATCACACACTTTTGAGCTAAAGATATCGGTTCTTGTAAATTTCGATTTCTATTACCAGTCGTGTTCATGAGTACAAATTTGACTGGCTTATCTGAATTGTTTGCCTTTATAGCCTGGCACAACCTACATGTTGCATCGGTAACAAGCCTGCGAGGTTTTCCATAAATACCTTTCCAAGTCAGGTTGTGCCCCAAACATGAACTAACTGCATCGCAACCACTTACAAGTTGTTCCAATTCAGCATCACTAAGTTCTGATATACTTGCTACTATGATACTTAAACTGTCCTTATTCTTCATAAAATCAGGCAAGTTCTCAGCTGATCGCACAATAATTCTAAGTTCATGTCCACTATCAAGCAATTGTTTAACCAAAAGCCTTCCTGTTGCTCCACTTGCCCCAACAACCAAAATTTTCATATTCTATTTTTTTAAAATATTTATCTCATTTGTAACTTATTCCATACAAATTCCACATCGTTAATTAAGAGTTATAGAATATGTTATTTTCTGTTAATTATTCTTTTACAGACTAAATCTAAATAATAAAATGATAGTTTTAATGGTTTAAATAAAATAAAAGCAACAACATGAAAAGAAATAGAATCCTATATACAATATTGATGGTAGCATGCTGTGTGCTTGTTGCATGCTCAAGTGATAGCGATAACACCAATCCTAATGAAGAGCTGTATCTTGCCATTCCCGATGCTAATTTTGAAACAGAATTAATTGAGCAAGGTATAGATTCAGACGGAATGGTTAACCAACAAATGTTAAAGTCAGATGCTGAAGAAGTTATTCGTTTGGACTTAAACCTGACAGCTAACTTTGGTGATATTAGCGATTTAACAGGCATTGAGGGCTTTGTAAATTTAAAACTCTTGTCTGCTGCTAATCAAAATTTAGAAAACATTGATTTAAGCGCTAATACTTTACTGGACAGCTTATACCTTTTAGGAAATGGGTTCAATAGTATTGACCTTAGTAAGAACACCAATTTAATTTTTGTTGATATGCAGTCAAATCTACTTACTTCAATTAGTGGACTATCAGAATTGTCACAACTAAAAAAGCTGGATGTCTCATGGAATAATTTTGAACAATTGACTGTTCAAAATGAATCGATAGAAGTTTTAAATGCCGGCCTAAATTTATTAACCTCTTTAAATGTAGAAGGTTCTCTAAGTTTAAAACACTTATTGCTTTCAACAAATAAACTAGCAACAGTAGATTTCAGTTCCAATACATTATTGGAAATATTGTTGATTGCTGATAATCAACTTGAAAACATTAACCTGGAAGACAATAGTAAGCTAACACACCTGCACATTTTTAGTAATTTACTTTCCGATCTTGATTTGAGTCAGAATCTTGATTTGGTGGAAATAAAGGTCGATCGAAACGAACCGCTTACCTGCATTAAAATTGGGGATAGTCAGACTATTCCAAGTGTATCTTTATCAGATTATCAGGAATTAAGTAGCACGTGTAATTAGTAAATCGGATATGAGAACATAAAAAATCCTCCTAGTATAAATTTAGGAGGATTTTATTTATAGATCACAATGCATCTTTTACACAGTTACTTTAAAGATTTAAAAGCTTGTTTATATGATTCTTATAAGTTTGCCCAATAGGAATTTCGTTATCCTGTATTGATATTCGATTGCCCTCAATCACTTTAATTTTATCAATTGCAACGATAAAAGATTTATGTACTCTTAGAAAGTTATCATCTGGCAACAGCTCCTCAAAGGATGAAATCTTTTCGTGACTGATGATCATTTCCTCCTGAAAATAAAGTTTGGTGTAATTACCATAAGCTTCAATATATAAGATATCAGTAGAATTTACTTGATGATACTTCTTATCCCCTTTCACAAAAAAACGTTTATTCGCTGCTTGTGCTTGACTTACATGATCATCTGAACTAACAGGAGCAGTACTCCGTGTATTATCACCAATGGCTTTATTAACTGCCTTTACCAAACGCTCAAAACTGAAAGGTTTTAGTAAGTAGTCAGCTATATCCAGTTCGTAACCATCCAGTGCAAATTCTTTGTATGCAGTGGTCACAATCACCTTGGGAGGATTGCTAAGCGTGCGCAGAAAATCGAAGCCACTTAGTTTTGGCATATTCAAATCCAGGAACATCAAATCCACCGTATTGTTGTTTAAAAACTGCATGGCTTCCATCGCATCGTAGCAATGTTGCTCCAAATGCAAATGTGGAAGAATATCGCAAAAGCCCTCTATCAGCTCATGTGCCAGGGGTTCGTCATCTACAATAATGTATTTTATCATTTATCCATTATTTTTAAGTCTACTTTAAAGATAGATTCTTTTTCAGAGATATTCAGTTCATGTCGTTTTGGATAGGTCAATTCTAATCTTTGTCTTAAATTATCAAGACCAATTCCCTTGTCCCGATTGACTTCACTAAGTTCAAAATTATTCTCAATACTGAATTGAATGCCATTTGCCAGTCTCTGCAAATTGATATGAATGTATGCCTTATCACTAAGGCTCTCTATCCCATGTTTGAAGGCATTCTCAAGCAATATAATAAACAACAAAGGTGTAATTTTATCATTCTCTCCTACCGAATGCTTAAACTGAATGTCAACACTTTTGTGATAACGAATTTTATGCAAATCAATATAGTTGTTCAGGTATTCAATCTCTTCCTTAAGAGGCACCAAGTCTTTTTTCCCTTCGTAAATGGTATAACGCATCATTTCCGAAAGCTTTAAGATAACGCCAGGTGCCTGATCGGAGTTCTTAACCGTTAAGGCATATAGGTTATTCAAGGTATTGAAAAAGAAATGAGGATTAATTTGTGTCTTCAGTAAGGCCAGTTCGGCTTTCGATTTATCGGCTTGTAAGGTTCTTAACCATTTCCACTGTTCAAACAACCAAAGAGTAATAAACAATGGTATTGGAACAAAGAAAAAACTGATAGCCGTTTCTTTTTTGATCGCTAAATAGGTATCGATATCACCCGAAAACAAGCGGACGTAAGTGAAATAAAGCATAGCACTGACATATATGCCAACGATTAGCTTAAGATATTTCTTAAAAAAAACAGGGGTGAGAACGTATATGCCTCCCAACCAAAACATCAATAATAAAAAGAAGGTAATTGGATTGTCGGGCATTCTCATATTAGAATCAACAAGCATAGCGATTATAAAGAGTAGCATCAGACCACCAATCTTATATATAGTCCGCTTATTTTTTTTCAGATAATCTAGTTTGTGAATGAGTAGCGATATCATGAACCACCAAAAAATAAAAACCAGAAAGACTTCTATTGGCGCATCATCAGGTATGAGTATAAACTTAATTTGGTGCAGAACTACGATTATCGGAACGACTATTAACAAGCCTATTCCAAAGGCTTTGTATTTTTTTATAAAATCTATCATACATCGAAAATAAGGATGAAATATCTGACACGCAAGTTAATTGACAAACACTATTAGAATCGATATCAACACCCTTCTTTTTCATCTCAATTAGATTGGTGCCCTTTCTCAAACTGTATAAGCCGAAAAGAAACCCATAGAACATTTTTATTAGTAAGGTATTTTGATTGGTGATAGGTTTACTCAAAATCAAACTTAAAACCACAAACTTATGAATACATTAAGAATTGAAAACTTGTCTAAAACCTATCCTAATGGCGTGAAAGCCTTAAATGGGGTTTCGCTAAATATTAGTAATGGCTTGTTCGGCTTGCTTGGAGCCAATGGAGCCGGTAAATCATCGCTCATGCGAACAATTGCTTCGTTACAGGAACCAAGTTCAGGAACCATCAATTTTAATAATGTTGATATTATTAGTTCGCCCCAAGAGGTGAGAAAGAATCTGGGTTATTTGCCTCAGGAGTTTGGCGTATATCCTAAAATATCAGCTGAAAAACTACTGAATCATTTAGCTGTACTAAAAGGAATACTCGATAAAAAGGAACGCAAGAATCAGGTAACAGCTCTATTGCAACAAACCAACTTGTATCAACATCGTAAGAAATCAGTTTATACCTTCTCTGGTGGTATGCGTCAGCGCTTTGGTATTGCACAAGCACTGCTGGCCAATCCTCAATTGATTATTGTAGATGAACCAACAGCTGGTTTGGACCCTGAAGAACGAAACCGATTTTTGAATCTCCTGAGTGAAATTGGGGAGAATGTGATTGTCATTCTATCAACTCATATAGTAGAAGATATTCGAGATTTGTGTAAGAATATGGCCATTCTGGCTGAAGGACAAATTGTGGCTCAGGGCAATCCGTCCCACTTGGTAAAGAGTTTGGAAGGCAAAGTCTGGAGTAAGTTGATAAAAAAGGAAAATCTTGGCGCTTATCACAAAGCTTTTCAGGTCATTTCAACAAAGCTGGTATCAGGTGAAACTCAAATTCGAGTGATGTCCGATTCTAGACCAGAGCAAGGTTTTGAATTGATGATTCCAAATCTGGAAGATTTATATTTCGCTACAGTGTTTAAAAACCAATCATTAAAAACTGCCTAAGATATGATTTCTCAATTATTACGTTTCGAAGCTTTTTATCAGCTAAAACAACGCGCCTTCCCTCTTTTGGCAAGCCTTTTCTTTTTTATGGGTATTCTAGCAGGCCGTCAAGGTTTTGCTCCAGCCAATATTGATTTCAATTCGGCTTATCAGATCAACTTTTTTACAGGCTTACTAAGCTTAGGCAGTTTGTTTATTGTGATGTTTTTTGCCATTAGCGGTATGCTTCGCGATAGACGCTTCAATATGGAAAATATCATTTACAGCACAGCCATAAAGAAGTGGCAGTTCTTTTGGAGCCGTTACTTGGGCGTATTTGTGAGTAGCTTGCTCACCTTCACACCTTTTTTAATAGGTTATGCTCTATCGGTAACTTTTTCTGATTTAGATCCGGAACGAGTAACTGATTTCCACCTCATGTCATATGTATGGGCTTGGCTACTCTTTGTTGTACCCAATATTTTAATTTGCTCAGCCTTAGTTTTTGCAACAAGTACGCTAAGCAAAAGTAATTTGGCTACTTATGTATCTGCCATTTTCATCTACATGCTTTACATGATTAGTTCAATGTTTTTGAACTCTCCTTTGATGGCTCAATCTGTTCCAGCTACGCCAGAAGGAATGGCTCTTGCCGCACTTGCCGATCCTTTTGGAATTGCAGCCTTCTTTGAGCAAACCCAGTTTTGGACGCCTTATCAAAAAAACACAGAACTCTTATCTTTCTCGGGGTTTTTCATGTGGAATCGAATTCTATGGATCGCTCTTACGACTGGTGTGTTATTCGGGACCTATTTTCTGTTTTCCTTTAGACAGGTCAGTCAGAAAGTTAAGAAAGTTCTTGCTATTGCTGATAAATCAGAAAAGTTGAAGACTTATAAACCGACTAAAGCCATAGTGGGAAGTCAATCACAACGTGCTTCATTCTTTTCCTTGCTAAAGATAGAGCTGAGTGGCGTTTTTAAAAGCTTACCTTTTTTAAGCGTGATCAGCATTTGGTTAATCATTGTATTTATGGAAATCAATTCCACTATAAATGATGGGGGAGCTTATAACGATAGTCTATATCCATTCACCAATATACTCATTGATCTTTTTACTGATCCTTTGTCCATTCTGAGTTTTGTCCTTATCGTTTTTTATAGTGGGGAATTGGTTTGGCGTGAGCGAAGTCTCAATTTCAATGGAATTATTGATGCAACGCCTGTGGCAAATTGGGTTTTATTTTCGTCAAAATTCATAGCCCTTATTTTACTTCCTCTTTTATTGATTAGTTCAGGAATTCTTGTTGCTATGGGGTTTCAGATATCCAAAGGCTATTTCAATTTCGATATGGGGCAATACCTATCTATGTTTTATTACAATGGCATGCAGCTCATTGTTTTTAGTATGATGGCCCTTTTTATTCAAAGCATTGCTCGAAATAAGTACTTGGGAATGGGTATAACAGGATTGATCATCTTGGGAAGTTTCCTAGCACCACGTATTGGTTTAGAACATGACATGTTGCGATTTGGTTTCCTACCAAGGCTATCCTACAACAATATGACGGGCTATTCGGGTGAATCAACTCTATTCAACCACTTGAGCTCGTACTGGTTTGCTTTAGCTAGTATTTTATCACTACTCTCTTTTAAATTATGGCAGAGAGGCATTGCAACAAACATTCATTTTCACCTAAAACAGGTTTTATCCAATTGGAAGAAATGGGAACTTACAATCCTGGCTTTGTTTGGTATTGTTCTGCTTACATCAGGAGGAACCATTTACTACAATACGAATGTGGTGAATGACTATTACTCCTCTGTAGACATTCTTGATTACAAAGAAGCATACGAACGTAAATTCAAACAATACGATGAGTTGGATCATTTGCACCGTGTTGCTATAAAAACCGAAGTGGATTTATACCCTAATGAGCAAGCCTATAGTATCAGGGCTAACCACATTCTGAGAAACAAGCATGATCATCCAATATCTAAGCTTTTTGTAACAGAAAAAGAGCCTTTACATTCTATTCAACTCGAAAATGCGAAGCTAGTTGAGCATGATTCTATTTTCGGAACTTACTTGTTTGAATTCAATCAGCCTGTTAAAGCTCAAGAAGAAGTTAAGTTCAAGTACGAAATTCGTAAGGCATTAGAAGGATATGAAACATCGAATGAGATTTCTGCTAATGGAACTTATATTTCGTTTCGTAGTTTTGAGCCACGTTTGGCTTATCGCAGTAGTCTTGAAATCTCGGATAATTTTGAAAGAGAGAAAAGAGGTTTGCCTCGTATCGAGGATGAAAGTATTGAAGATGAGCATCTACATTTAAGTGATATTAGTTTTGGTCGACTTGATTACGAAACCATTATCTCAACTCAAGCTAATGAGATTGCTATTGGCTCAGGAAAGTTATTGAAACAATGGACTGAGAATGGCAGAAATTATTATCACTATAAAGCGGAAAATAAAATTCTACCAACCATGGCTTACTTTTCTGCCAAATACGCTACAACGAAGGAAGAGTTTATGGGAATCAGCCTAGAGCAATATTATCATGAAGGTCATGAATACAATCTCGAAGACATTTCGGAAAGCACAAAAGAGGCGCTTAAATATTGTATAACTAATTTTGGAGATTATGCTTTTGATCATCTTCGAATTGCTGAAATTCCAGGACACTGGCCATTTGGTGGATTTGCACATCCTGGGCTTATAAGTATGGTTGAAGATCGCTTGTATCTAGTGGATACCAGAGATGATGAGGATTTCAACTTAGTTGCTAAAAGAGTTATTCATGAAATTTCTCACCAGTGGTGGGGACACACTTTAATACCTAAAATGGTTGAAGGTGGCTCTATATTTGTCGAAGGTTTTGCCAAATACACCGAGGCGGTCATCCTGGAAAAAATGTATGGTAAAAGTGCCATTTGGCAATTGAGTCAAAATGCTAATAGCAGATATTTTAGAGGTCGAGCTTATGCCTCAACTCCAGAACCTCCTTTGTATATTGTCGATGGACAGAGCTATATCTCCTATGGAAAAAACTACACCATCATGTTGGCTCTGAGAGATTTAATGGGTGAGGAGAAATTAAATTCGATTTTGCGCAGCATTACTGACCGTCATCGTAATGAAGATGATGCGTTTGGAGCCAACACACTCGAATTTATTGATGACCTTTATCAAGTGACACCTCCCGAGCAGCATGTTTTAATTGATGATTGGTTCAAACGCATCATC
>Ga0209379_10002235_pt1 | contig 11946 bp, 9 predicted proteins | sample tdDd001_FD_187124 | JGI IMG/M metagenome (GOLD analysis project Ga0209379, IMG submission 187124) | Marine sediment microbial communities from the Atlantic coast under amendment with organic carbon and nitrate - tdDd00.1 (SPAdes)... | ecosystem: Environmental > Aquatic > Marine > Coastal >...
TTTGAAATATTTCCTCTAGAAAACCCAAAACAGGCCGGAGAAAATCAGCATGAGTTGTTATTGAAGGGCCATATCGAATTATTAAATATGGAATTTAAGATTTATTTTTTAGCGCTTATTTTCCAAAAACATGGCAAGCTTTATGCCGGGATTTGTGCTTTAGATGGATTATTATTTAACCGTCCGTTACCTGTCACGCAAAAAAACACCCGACCAAGGCCGGGTGTCTTAATCTGACAACAAATAAACGTGCTGTTATGCTATTGCTGCTTCCACCAGTTTTTCAACCTTAACAGCTGCAACCTTGAACTCTGGGATCTTCGCATGCGGATCAGTCGCCGTGATCGTCAATCGGTTTGCTGGTGACTCAGCAAAGTGGAACGGCACAAACACAACACCAGGCTGCATACGTTTAGTCACGAAAGCCGGTGTCTCTATACTCCCCCTTCGGGTCGACACGCGCAGCATCTCACCATTACCAACCCCTAGGCGTTCTGCATCAACAACCGAAATCATGGCACGTGGTCCGGCAAGATTATCCAGCCCTTTGGTTTTACGGGTCATTGTCCCGGTATGGAACTGCTCAAGCAAACGTCCGGTAGTCAGGATCAATGGATACTCATCATCAGGCAGTTCCGCCGCATAACGGAACGGTATCGCCACCATCTCTCCTTTACCCCGAACAAATGACTCTTGGTGCATGACGCGTGTACCCGGATGCTGTGAGTCTTTACATGGCCACTGAATACCATCGCGTCCGATACGATCCCAATGAATGCCTGCATATTGTGGTGTCATCTGACAGATTTCTTCCGTTATATCCTGTACTGACTGATATGCCCAGTCGCTACCCATTGCGTTGGCAATACTTTGAATGATCCACCAATCTTCCTTGGCCTCACCCGGCGGGTTAATTGCTGGCGAAATACGCTGTACACGACGTTCGGTATTGGTGAAATGACCTGACTTCTCTGCAAATGAACATGAAGGCAACACAACATCTGCATACTGAGCTGTCTCGGTTAGGAAAATGTCCTGAACAACCAAGAAGTCGAGTTTTTCCAGCGCCTCGATTACATGCGCCTGATTCGGATCACTGAGTACCGGATTCTCACCCATAACATACAACCCTCTCACCTCTTGATGACAAGCAGCATCAATAATTTCAGTGAGGGTCAAACCAGACTCGGATGGTAAATCAGGCTTATTCCAGGCTTTAGCAAACTTGCTATGAACTTCGGGATTGTAAACCTTCTGATAGCCAGGCAGATTATTCGGCAGCGCTCCCATATCGCAGGCGCCCTGTACATTTGACTGACCACGCAGCGGATTGATGCCGCCACCTTCAATACCAATGTTACCGCACAGCAACTGAAGGTTAGCAATCGAGCGGACATTGTCATGGCCTGTCGTATGCTGGGTGATCCCCATCGAATAATACACTGCTGTACGCTCAGCGGTGCCGATCATCTCAGCCATATTAATGACATCGTTGGCACGAACGCCCGTGATCAGCTCAATCTTATCCGGCGCATATTCATCACGCATGACTTCGGCTTTAAGCGCCTCAAACCCTTCAACACGTTCAGCAATATATTGTTCGTCATGCCAGCCATTCTTAATAATCTGTTGCATGATGCCATTGATTAGCATCACATCCGTACCCGGACGATGGGCAACATACAGCTTGGCATGCTCAGCAATATCGATTCGTTTCGGATCGGCAACAATCAAACGCGCCGTGCCTTGACGAATTGCCTGTTTAATATGCGAGGCAATGATCGGATGGGCAGAGGTAGTATCAGAACCAATTATAAATACGACATCCGAGTGCTTGATACTCGGAATATCATTAGTCATCGCCCCACTACCCAGAGAGGCCTCCAGGCCAGTAACCGTCGACGCGTGACACAATCGAGCACAATGATCGACATTATTGGTACCCAGTTCACGACGAATAAACTTCTGGAACGCGTAGTTATCTTCGTTAGTCGTCTTTGCAGACGAGAAACCCGCCAAGGCATTACCACCATGCTGCGCCTTGATACTTCCAAGCTTCTCGGCAACTAGAGTCAGTGCCTCATCCCAAGTTGCTGGCTGTAACTGGCCATCTTTGCGGATCAACGGCGCATCCAAACGTTCTTGACTCTGAATGAAATCAAAACCAAAGCGTCCTTTCACGCACAACATACCCTGGTTCACCGGCGAGTCTTTAGCACCTTGAACGTAACGGATTTTGTTGGTGACTTCATCGACAAACATCGTGACCTTACAGCCTACCCCGCAATAGGTACAAATCGAATCTACAGGCTTCAGCATTTCAACTCGACCTTGCGACTTATCACGACTATCAACCAGTGCACCGGTCGGGCAAACCTGAACGCAGGCACCACACTGGACACAATTTGAATCACCCATGTTATAACCGTTGTCAAAACCCGGGCGGCATTCTGGTCGCTTGGCACTGCTGCCGTCAGTATTTTTCATGAAGCTCAACGCACCATGTACCGCCTGTTCATTACAGGCTTCAACACACTGACCGCAGCTGATACAACGGTTGGCGTCAAAGACAATAAATTCGGAGCTATCATCGACACTGAATTTCTGACAGCTGCCCAAATCCAGATCTTTGTTTTCAACATTATATTCGGTGGCATAATCACGAAGGCTACAATCCGTATTCGCCTGACAACCACATTCAAGGCAACGCTCGGCTTCTCGAATAGCCTCTTCGTTCATGAAACCCGTTTCGACTTCAGCAAAACTAAGCTCTCGTTCTTCCGTACTCAACTCTGGCATGACAGAACGCATTGCTTTTTTGATCCCGGCAAATTGCTGCGGGTCAACCTGCTTCACCTTCGGTGCTTTCTGGGAGTTAAACGGTTTTACCGGGATATTTTCCATATCACCATTAAAGAAACGGTCAATGGATTGCGCAGCAATGCGACCATCTGCAACGGCTTCGATTGCCGTTGCCGGCCCACGACGAAAATCACCGATACTGAAAATATTTTCTAAGCCGGAGTACATAGTGTCCGGATCAGACTCCTGTGTCAGCCAACGGGTAACTGGCAGCTCAATGTCATCATTTTCGAGAAAAGCCAGATCAGGCTTCTGCGACACGGCTGCGATTACAGTATCAAAAGCCTCGGTAAAGTATTCACCAGTCGCTTCTGGACGGCGACGACCGGAGGCATCAGGTTCTCCCAGTGCCATTTTTTCGAGCTTAACTTCACTTACACGCCCGTTGTCATCGGCAATATTCTCGACAGGGTTTGTCAGAAAGTGGAATTTCACCCCTTCATGCTCTGCTTCTACTATTTCATAGTCTTCCGCAGGCATTTCATCACGGGTTCGACGGTAGATCAGCGTAGTATCGGCACCATCGCGAACAGCAGTACGGGCACAGTCAATGGCGGTATTACCACCACCGATAACAGCTACTTTTTTGCCGGTCGTATACTGGTGTCCGGTCACATAGTCTTTCAGGTAGTCGACACCCAAGTAACAGCCATCCAGTTCACTGCCCTGATAATTCATTTCTACCGCTTTTGATGCACCAACCGCAAGACAGACTGCATCGTAATCTTTGGCAAGACCTGATAAGAGGAAGTCTTTACCTAGTACCTTGCCCGTTTCGACCTGCATACCGTTACGGCACATCAGTTCAATTTCTTTATCTAAAATCGCTTTCGGCAATCGGTATTCAGGTATACCGTAACGCAGCCAGCCACCAGCCTGAGGCATCGATTCAAACACTGTGACACTGTAACCTTCGTTACTTAAGTAATAGCCACAGGTTAAACCGCCAGGGCCACTACCAATAATGGCAATAGATTTACCTTTGGCTGGCTTCAATTCAGGAACATATTGCTCTTGCGCAACCAGATCAACATCGGCGGCGTGACGTTTCAACTGTCGAATTGCCAGCGGTTCATCGACAATGCCGCGTCGACATTCAGTTTCACAAAATGCAGGACATACACGGCCAATGGAAAGCGGCATCGGCAATGTACGTTTAATAACTTCAACCGCTTTTTGATGATCATTTTGAGAAATATGATAGAGATAAGACTGAATATCAACCCCTGCCGGACAAGCCGTCTGACACGGTGCCTCACAGTCTGCATAGTGATCAGATAAAATGCGGTTCAATGCTTTTTTACGAGCGGCCGATAATGCTTCGCTCTGAGTTGTAACATTCATCCCCTCACTAGGATGAATTTCACATGCGCGCTTTGTGCCTTGTCCTTCGACTTCAACTACGCATAACTCACACGGTACTTTTTCACCGTTTTGATTTAAGCCACATAGAGATGGGATATCAATTTGGCAGTGTGTAGCGGCTTCAAGCAATGTTTGCTGCTTATTAACAGCTACGGCTTGTCCGTCTATTGTGACATTTATCATATATTGCCTCTTTACTGTTGCTCGGCGCTGCATCAAGGCAATGAGTTATACGGTTAAACCTGATTATTACTCAGATAACTAGTAGTAACTAACTTCTTATTCATAGGGAAAGCCATGTACAGCGCTCAAGGATGATCGAGAGAAATCATCATTTTTTGTTATTCCTCCAACGTATCAGGATCAGAATAAAATTCCTTGATTTGAAACACTGTAGTGAATTATTTTCCATTCAAAATAAAGTAAGCAATAATCTACATTTACAATCAAACAGACAGAAACTGAAATATATTTTCATTATTCAGTTTCAACACCCCTACCTCGAAGGTGGCACAAATATATATCTATGAGGCTTTATCGATTAAATTATCGTTAAAACTTCGAATAATATTCGAAACTGAATCGATTCACGGCCCCGCAACTGAAAAAATAAAACACAATTTGTATTTATATTAGACGCATCAATATAGATAAATTCTCATTTACTCACTTGACCAATAGAGATGCGCCTGCTTGCTGTACTTGACGACCGGGGAGTGGTTCTTACCACAACTCCCCGGTCTGCAGGTGCGAAAGAATGTCGTGAGAAAGCGATAATAATCACAGAGTTGCCACTAAACCTGTTATCAAGCTATCAGGAAACGCTATATAACACGTGACTTTTGCTTAGCGAACAACATATAATTTGATGATAATGTTAATAATTTTGTGAGCTTCCGGGCAAATTATGGCCAATATTCTAGATTCTGTTGATCAGCGTACCCAGCTTGTCGGTGAAAACCGACTCGAATTACTTATCTTCCAGTTGAACTCATCACAGCTATTTGCCATCAATGTGTTTAAAGTCAAAGAAGTCGTTAAGCTACCTAAGCTTAACGTTCTTCCTGGCTCACACCCTAATATTACTGGTGTTGCCAATATCCGGGGACAGTCAATCCCGGTAATCGACCTGCGCCAAGCTATTGGTATGCGCCCGGTTGATAATAGCGGTGAAAGCAATATGATCATCACCGAATACAACCGCTCGGTACAGGCATTTCTTGTCGGCCAGGTAATGAACATTGAGAACCTGACATGGCGTGATATCCAGCCACCACCAAGCCAAGTCGGGAAAAATAACTATCTGACGGCCCTTACCAAACTGCAACGTGATGGTGTTGACAGGCTGGTTAGTATTATCGATGTCGAAAAGGTACTGGCAGAAATCATTGACTATGATATTCAGATTTCTGAAGAAGTCCTCGATAACAATATCGTGAACCATTTCCATGGTCGCAAGGTTTTGATTGTCGATGATTCGGCTACGGCCCGCTCGCAGATCCGCGATACGCTTTCACAGTTGGGACTCCAGCTGATTGAAGCCAGCGACGGTCTAATGGCACTGAACCTACTTAAAGGTTGGTGCGATGAAGGCAAGAATATCAACGATGAAATCCTGATGATGTTCACTGATGCTGAAATGCCTGAAATGGATGGCTATAAGCTGACCCATGAGATCCGTAACGATCCAAGAATGAGTAATTTGTATATCGCCCTTAATACCTCGCTCAGCGGCAGCTTCAATGAGGCGATGGTGAAAAAAGTTGGCTGTGACCGCTTTATTTCCAAGTTTCAGCCAGATCTGCTGGTTGAAGTAGTCCAGGACAGATTACGTGCAGTACTGTAACAACAAGCTGATGTGGAGAACTCGCCGTCTGGCGAGTTTTTTCTATCCACATTTTGCCTCTCTCCTCACAATAACCGAGTTCTAGCAATAAACGAGGCTTAAGTGGAGTACTGACAGTTTCAGCAGCACAGTAAACCATAGTTGTTCATCCATAATCATTACTCACACTCCTTATTAGTCACGGGCTCAAGTTCGTTCCAGGCCTCCAACGTTTCACCGTGCAAAATATCAATCTTCTGGTATTTTATATCTTCTGCTTTTACCGTTAACTGCATTGTCAGCAGAACAACGATGAGAAGTGGAAGCACCCAGCTAGGTGCTCCCTTGGGTTTCATTTGGCTCATACTACATCGACCCTTTTAGTGTGTGTTGGCAGTACGAACCTGGTTCTGATTGCTACGGAGTGTCACTCGGCGGTCAAAAAAATCACCTTCAAAGTTCTGCTCTGCTTTCAGCGGTTCCTGATCGCCATAGGCCGATGCAAAAATCTGGTCACCATCAACACCACGTTGTACTAAGTACGCACGAACGGCTTCAACACGTTGTTGTGACAGGTTGTAATTTTTCAGGCTATCACCGCGACGGTCGGCATAGCCGGACAGCTCCCACTTCACCTCGGGTGCCTGCTTCATTAGCTCCGCCAGCTCCACAAGTTGTTCCTCAAAATGCGGCTCAATCCTTGCCGAACCAGTGCGAAAGTGCACATTCATCTCTAGAGCCAAATCAATCTGGCGCTGCTCAAGGGTATTGCGCTCAATGCTTTGCTCAATCATTTCCTGCTGTAGACGGGCAATCTCAATTTGTGACTGGTTGTATCGCTGACTGATACGCTCAAGTTCGGTATTCCGTGCCGCTAGCTCTACCATTTCTTCGTCTTGTGATTTGATATGCTGCTCTTGCCCCATCGCAGTACCCGCAATGCCACCGACAATTGCGCCTATCACCGCCCCTGCAGGTCCTCCGACAAGCGCCCCGAACGCTGCCCCGGAACCTAAACCGATTAACTGCTCGTCCTTGCCAACTGTGTAGGTATCCTGGTCAGGATTCATTTCAGAAGGCTGCATGTCTGAGGCTTGAACCGCTGGTGCAATAGCCGATGCCATAAGAGCGGTTGCAATAAGTGTCGAGATTAGCTGCTTTTTCATTTTTTATTCCTCATCAGTTAAAAGTGTGCTGATTGTTTGTTTTTCTTCGATGTCGTTTCGATGAGGTAATTAAACCAACTTGTTCTGGCAATCTTGAGGAGGAAAAAGGGCAATATGCTGATCAATTGTGGCAAAAAAATGGCAATCGCTTCTTGTGGCTTTTTTCGGCCTTTTTTTATTGTATAGTCAGCACATAACAACAGCTCAATACCCATGAAATCATCCGCTAAGGCCGTACATGAAGAAAATTGTGATTGTCGAAGACGAAGACGCTATTCGTGAAAACTATATCGATGTATTAAAGAAACATGGCTACAACGTGCAGGGGTATGACAACCGACCAGATGCACAAGCTGCGTTCGAGCACAATCTACCGGATCTAGCCATTATTGATATCGGCCTACAGAACGAAATCGACGGTGGCTTTTCGCTGTGTCAATCACTACGAGCTTTATCACCAACAATACCTATTATTTTCCTGACGGCTCGAGATAGTGATTTTGATACTGTCTGCGGCCTGAGAATGGGAGCTGATGATTACCTGACCAAGGACACAAGCCTGCCCCACTTGATGGCTCGCATCGCAGCTCTTTTTCGTCGCAGCGCTCTTCTTGCCACACCGACCGAGCAGGAAACCCTCATTGAACGCGGAGCGCTGACAATTGATAAGAACAAAATGCAGATCTTCTGGAACAAAGAACTGGTTGAACTGACAGTTACTGAATTCTGGATGGTTTACGCATTGGCAAAACGACCTGGACATGTCAAAAGTCGCCATGACTTAATGGATGAAGCTCAGGTTGTCGTCGACGACAGTACTATCACGTCACATGTAAAACGGATCCGTAAAAAATTCCTGCAATATGATGACAACTTTGACTGCATTAACACGGTATATGGAATGGGCTATCGATGGGGTTCATAACTGAGGTTGAACAATACTATGCCTAAATTTCGCATCGGCCTTAGAGTAAAAGTGATTCTGATTTCTAGCTTTCTGCTAACCCTGCCTTGGGTCGGCTATAAGTATATTATTGAAATAGAGAAGCTATTGCGACAGGGGCAAGAACAAACATTGGTCGGCACAACTCGCGCTGTAGCCACGGCATTGAACGAACGCCCAAAATTGTTTAGTACTCAAGCCAGCTTTTTGCAGTCCGTCAGGAAAGGGCGTGACTTATACGCCTATGAACTCCAAAATCCGATTACCCTCAATGGCCAGCTTGCAGACTGGACAGATTATGACGACAAGATGGTGCATTACGGGCGTGAATATGTTCAATTCAGCCGCCGTCCGTATAACCAAAACAGCATTAGCTTCCGCCATCTTGTCGGTAAATACGAAGGTTACCTTTACGCCGCTTTTGAAGTGACCGATAGCAGCCCGATCCTACGTCGAAAGAATTCAGTACGTGTCGATCGCAATGACCACCTGATCATTGCCATGACGTCCCCTGACGGTGAGTTTTTCCGATACGTTGTTTCAGCCCATGCTGATGGCTGGGTTAATGCGTGGCAAATTACCAATGACATCACCGACTCTAGCGGCCTGATCCTACAGAATCAAATTCAGGGCTATTGGCGCACGACAGACAAAGGGTACAACATTGAACTCAGGCTACCGCTATCATTCCTCGGCAATAAGCTAGGTTTTGCTTTTTACGATGTCAATAACGCCCAGAATCGAGAAATTGATACTATCATCGGCACCTCCAATACCTCTCACCTCAATCGGCTGGGAACAGTACTGGTCCCTTCACCTGAAATAGAAAAGATCCTGAAAGGCATGGGGCATACCAGTACGCGTATCTGGGTTATCGACCGCCACCAGCGTGTACTCGCCCAGACAGGCGATATCCAGAAGTCAAACGGGGTTTGGTCATCATCGGTTAAGTATGCGGCTAATGATCACTCGTGGTGGTCAGCCATCGAGAAAAAAATCCTCCATCCACTTTATTATCGCTACCTCATTTCCGAACCGACCGTATTTGTTGATTCTCTCAAGGATGCCGCACTGGTCAAAGGCGTTCATGTTTCGCAGGCTCTAAATGGTCGGGGTTATTCCCACTGGCGCCAGTCTGAAGATGGAAAGGCCATGATCCTCGCGGCAGCCTATCCCATCTGGCTCGGTGACAATGTCATGGGTGCAGTAATTGCCGAAGAGTCAACGGCTGGTATTCAAACGCTGAGAAATCGGGCAATGGAGCAACTCTTCAATGCTATTTTGGCCATCATCGCCATAGGTACCATCACCCTGTTTCTTTTTGCTTCGAAAATTTCCTCTCGAATTCGCCGCCTGCGTGATGAAGCTGAGCAGGCCATCGACAGCCAAGGGCGCATTCAGCAGCTCATCTCCCCGACACAAGATACCGATGAAATTGGCGACCTATCCCGCAGTATGGCTGCTATGGTAGGCCGGTTGGGACAGTATAATCACTATTTAGAAAACCTCTCATCTCGTCTTTCTCACGAACTGAGGACACCTGTTGCCGTCGTTCGCTCTTCAATCGAAAACCTCTCGATGCATAACCAGGATGAAGACTCGCAGCGCTATATTGCCCGAGCACAAGATGGGGTACATCGACTGAGTACTATCCTATCAAGCATGACGGAAGCAACGCGTATCGAGCAGAGTCTACAGGGAGCAGAAAAAGAACGGTTTCCCCTCAACGAGCTTGTTACTGGATGCATGCAGGGATACCAGATGGCTTATCCACATCAGACTTTTGATGTACAAACTGAAAAGCCGGACATTTTCATTTTCGGAGCCCCTGATTACCTTGCCCAGCTACTGGACAAACTAATCGCCAATGCGGAAGATTTCAGCAACGATAACGATGCTATTGAAGTCTCATTGATCCAGCAAGGGTCATCGGCAATTATAACGGTGAGCAACTACGGTCCGCTACTGCCTGATAATATGTCAGATCAACTACTTAACTCTATGGTGTCAGTTCGTAGCCAACATAAACAAACCAAGCCACACCTTGGCCTAGGGTTATTTATTGCAAGGCTGATAACCCAATACCATCACGGAGATATTACGTTGAGAAACCGTATCGATAGTCAGGGTGTTGAGGTCGTTGTTACCCTGCCCATACAAATCATAGAAAGTTAAACTAATATACCCAAACTACTTTATTAGATTTAAATAGTTTGGGTATATCAGAGCACCACATTTATCGTTTTTTCTTATGCCATCACAGCTGCTGAAAACAACCCGATAGCAATCGTTATTGCAGCTATAGCTAGCAATATTTCAAACAGCATATTTTGCATATATTATCCAACCAGTAGCCACCAAGCACAAGTACCGAGCTACTTTGATCTATCCGAGTTATTCTACCATCAAGATCACACCTCTCCAGAGAGGGTATTACGAGCACCTTGATCGCACTAACAACAGCGGAGGTAGTGAGCGGTATACATATTAGCTCCTACTGTTATGGCTTCGTTATTGATTAATTAGCTTGGCCTGATTCGAGGCATGACAATATAAACTACCAGGTTCAACCAGAACGCCTTCAATTCCCGAGGTCGATGAACTTGTTGTTCTGAACGTACGAAGTACACAAACTGCCGTATACACACTAACTAAAATAAACAACAAACTAACAATGGTATCCAATATGTCTTCCTCTGTTTAGATTACATAATTAATACTACCCTTGAAGGCTAAATCGAACCTGAACAACATTCTAGATGCAATAAAGAGATTGTAACAACCTGATGGCATTATGAGCCCGTTTCATGTCTGTACTTATTTAGGACGATAGTCTTTTTCACTTTGCGGTGACTCTGACAACCATGCCCTTCCCTCACGGCTATCAACCTGAGCCATTACCTCCTGCTCTTTCTTTTCAATAGCCTGATATTGAGATTCACAAACGCTTTTGGTCACCTTGTCCTCGCCATAGGTATGAAGACAGCGATCCATGTATTCATCGTATGTCATCAACAAGGTTTCTGAGTGTGCCGGCGCCATAACTAGAACTGCCACACCAACAATCACAAGTGCACATCGTTTCATCATCATTCACACCAAGGTAGTTTTGCCCCTTTAAGTGAAGATGATCAACAAGTACAACGCCAACTTATTAATGAGACCATCAATAAAAAAGGAGCCACCGGCTCCTTTTCATTGAATATCATTCAGTTTAACTGTTGTGACTAACCACGGTAGTAGTTCTGTGGCACAAACGGCATCTTCTCAACAGTCATAGGTAACTTCTTACCACGAACTTCTGCAAACAGTTCAGTGCCAATCTTAGCCAGATCAGTCTTCACGTACGCCATTGCAACCGGTGCACCTTTGGTTGGGCCAAATGTACCACTTGTAACAATACCCACTTCATTGTCGTCGGCATCAAACAGCTTGCTGCCTTCACGAACAGGTGCCTTTGACTGGCCAAGCAAACCGATACGCTTACGGGCTACATCCTTCGTCTGGATTTGCTCAAGGATCAATTCAGCACCCGGGAAACCACCCGGACGTTGACCGTCCGCACGGCGAGGCTTACTGATACCCCACAACAGGCTGGCCTCAACAGGCGTCGTTGTTGTATCGATATCGTTACCGTATAAACATAGGCCACACTCAAGACGCAATGAGTCACGAGCCCCCAAGCCAATCCACTCTACTTCAGTGTTTACCAGTAGTTCACGTGCTAGTGCATCTGCTTTATCAGCCGGCACAGAGATTTCATAACCATCCTCACCGGTATAGCC
>Ga0209379_10002236_pt1 | contig 11942 bp, 5 predicted proteins | sample tdDd001_FD_187124 | JGI IMG/M metagenome (GOLD analysis project Ga0209379, IMG submission 187124) | Marine sediment microbial communities from the Atlantic coast under amendment with organic carbon and nitrate - tdDd00.1 (SPAdes)... | ecosystem: Environmental > Aquatic > Marine > Coastal >...
GTTTCTTTAGTTGTTTATATTGTTTAGATGTTAAGTCGTGTTTTATTATATTATTTGATTCACCAGCTAAAAAGACTAACAAGTATGACTTACCGATTTCAATACTATAGTTCCTTACTTCAGCGTTTATAGGTTCATTGAAAACAAGTTCATACTCGCCTGGACTATTCACAGTAACGGTCGAACTCATTGAAGACTTTTCAATTTCAAGCCCTAACAATAATCTTAACACCTCAGAACTTTGATCCAGGTCTAATTTATTGTAAACAGCGTCAGTTTTACTATTTCCAGTATAAGCAATCAACATTAAATCTTCTATTACCACTTCTTGTTCAAACTGATATATGGACTTAAATGTCGATTCATTCAATAAGACAGACCGTTTAAAACCATCAACTTTTGAATTGCCATATTCGATTTGTCGTGAAAACTCTTTCTTAGAACATGCAGTAAAAAATAATGCAACTATACAGATTAATGTGAGAAGTTTTTTCATGATTATTCCCCCTTAATTGAATGTAGCTTGGACTTTAATACATCATACAAGCTACTCGGATATACATTAACCTTGGGAATATGGCAACTAACGTTCCTAAAATTCCCGAAGTGCCCTTCTAGGTCTATTCAGTATACTTTATTCTAACATTTTAAGCGTAGAAAAGCCCTCGAAATATGACATTCCAAGGGCATTTTGGGAATTTCTATGTTATAGGAAGAAAATTACGTTACTACAAACTGCTTCAATTAACACTTTCATCTTCTACTGAGTCTTCTATACAATCAGAACCAATTATCGAATCAATTACGTTCTTCATACCTTCTGGTTGATAACTCTTATACTTCATTTTTGAGATTATCCACCCTCTGAGCGCCTCATATTTAAGACTACCGTTAAATATTACTGCGGTTGATCTTTTTAATATATCTCTACCTCGGAATGTTTTTTTCCAGTCACCATTTTTAAGATCAAGATTAAGCTGGCTTTTTTTCTCATCTTCTACTTCTTTCAATCTTTCAGGAGACAACTTTGATTCGAATAAGGATTGATACTTATTGAAAGATCTCGTTGCTGCTTCGTGAACATCGTTAGCAATATGCTTGGATTTAGGTGAAATACTAGTATTAATAGTATTCATGATAGTATCATTACAAAACTTTTCAACATGACTCTTTATTAGTAACGACTTAGTATCTTCTGCACACTCAATAAGCTTATTCGTAATTGTTTGCTTGTTCCAACCTTTAGCTCCTTTAATATCTAGGTCTTGTGCGATTTCAAGAATAATCTCCTCGTCTAACATGTAATTCTCAATATGATAGCGATCCCAAATATATTGATTACTTTCTTCAGCTGGCTGAAAATCACCAGAGTCCTTATCATTGATAGAGTATATTTCAAAAGTTAAGTTTGCCTTATCTTTAACTTTCTCAAGAAGAGTATATAACTCTCTAACTCTCGATTTATTTCCTCCTGATACCAAGTTAACTTTTGTAGCAAACTCGGGAAATAAGTCAGAAACAAACCTATAATCGAATTCAGAGTCACCCCCACCTTCAACTACTACAACTTTTGAACCTGGTTTGTATACTGCTAAATCTCCAACCAGATCTATTACAATTCTTTCAACTTCGTCATCTGCAAGAACTTTTCGTAACTGGTTCGAGTTTTCTCTTTCAATCCCAGCTAATTGCATATGATATAAACCATAGTGCTGTTTTCCGACAGCCTGTCGTAGTATTGCATCGGAATGTGTTACCATAATCATTTGATTGTTTTGACTCTTGCTTAGATGTTTATAATAAAAGTCTAAAAGTCCATCAATTAATCGAGGATTTAAATGAAGTTCAGGTTCATCAACTAATAGAATTGAATTCTTAGGTGCGGAATTTCTCAATCTTAAGTAACCATACAGTAGTTCTTTTTCACCTGAACTCATTTCATTAATATCATGAACTCCTCGCTTGGTTTTGACATTGAATAGAATTCTGCCATCCTTTGTGGGCTGTGGGCCTAAAAATTGCTTTCCTGGGAAGAAATGATCAAACAATTCTTTAAGTGTATTGATTATACTATCTGAAGTACCTCCGTCACCACCAGCTTCTTTTGCCAGAAGATCTCTAATATATGCCGATGCTAGCTCAGTTTTAACATTTGAGTATTTATTTGAATAGTTGTATAGGGCATGTTGACTTCTATTCTGTTCTGTAGTTTCAATATTAAGATTGATACCACCTATTTGTTCTCTAAAATATGTTCGTTGTGCACTATGATAATCAATAACACCAATTGAGTTTGGGTCATATATACTAAAAACAGTCTGCAAAACAGTAGAAGGAGTAATTGTAATTTGTCCGTTAGGAAAGATTAGAACTTGTCCTGTCAAACTATCATTACTAAGCTCCGTCTTTAGTTGCTGATACTTTTCCCTTGATATCTGCTCTACTTCTTCTTTGTAGCTAATATGTTGAGCCGCTAATGGAATTGAACTAAGCTTGTTGTATCCTCTTAACTCTGGAACTTTTTCTTTCCATGTCAATTCCATTAATAGTGCTGGACCATTGGCAATTAGAAACTTTTTCTCCTCATCAGACATTTTGAGTTCAACTCTAATTTCTATTGGTTTACTTTTATCCTGAAATAATGCTTGCATTTCAGCAGGCTTATTCATACTTATTTTGAACTCATTCATCCAATGCTGCCATTCATTCTGTTGATAACCACCATAAACAGATTTTGTCAATCTAATCGCGTCAAAAATTGTTGATTTTCCGCAACCATTTGGACCCGCAATTACTGTGATTGGCTTCATATCATTTAATTCTAAATACTCGATAGCACGAAAATTCTTGATTAGCAGTTTTGTAAATTTCATGAAATCCTCCTATTTTAATTACACATACTAGGTATAGTAATTTATTTCCTATAACGTTCCCGGGGTTCACGATCGTTCGCCCTCTGTGTCCAACACTGTCAGCTTCGCAATAAGTTTTAAGTTAGTCTCTTATACGCAGCTCAGCAATGCTCCAGCGAATGTCGGGACACCCTCGTGTTAGTTGATGGTTCTGCGTTTTATAACAAAAATCTCTATTCTATTTATAAGGGTGTCTATCTTTTTTCCGTTTCTCATCATACTCATAGAACCACGTATCCCAATCTTCAAGTAAATACTTATCCCTATCAGTTCTCATAATTCTTACTTCAATACCTAATTCACGCGCGGTCTGAATAAGAAGATCTTTCTTTTTCTTTTCCATTCGAACACCAATGTATACACATTTTGCATATGGAAATGGTATTTTGTTCTCATAATAATTGCATATCTTCTCGTCTAAAATAATTCGCCATTCTTTCTCGTAGTTCCATACGGTCGACTTATTGATATATGCCTTCAAAAGTAAACTTTCAAAGTAGTTATTCTTACTTATTTCAGAATCAGAAATTTCAGTAATTAACTTAAGCTTACTATACGGCATCTTAATCCTTTTGGATGAGTAGTTGACTGGAAATAATCCTCCTTTAATCGCCAAAGACAACCTTTCGCTTAAAAAATCAGATTCATTATCATAGTAGTAATCTGTAGTCAACTTGAGTTCATTTTTAAACGATGACATGTCAAATTCTATACAGAATCCTTTATGGTCATCTGCATAATGGGCCCACATTTGAGCCATCTTTGGAAAATCATCATACTTATCAAAGTTGGCAAAACATGCAACTCGAATATTAGTTTTACTTAATACCTTAACCTTCTCATCGAGTTGATTGCACTTCTCCCTAAATTGCTTTTTTACTTTAGTTCTGAATGCTGGACTTTTTGATTTAAGTATGTTTTCGAATGCGTCTGAATAATGTTCAATTTTGTACTTTCCGTCATTCCCCCACCGCCATCCACTTTTATCATAATCGGATGCTGAACGAAGCATTGCATTATAGTCATCTTTAGTAAACATACTTTTAGCAACCGCTCTTTTCGCCATTTTTTTTGACTTAATTAGTTCAATAATAGTTTTCCTCTCAAATTCATCTTTATCATAACCTATGCTACAGTCATAGAGATCATTAAAACTGCTAGGATGCGAAAACCATAAGTTACCATTTTTTAAATCAATTATATTGTCATAACTGGGTCTACAGAACTTATACAAGTTATTTGGCAAATAGATATTTTTACTATTTAAACTTTCCGGATTTTTTAACAAGATATCAATATATGAGTCATCAGCAATATTAGCACTTTCAAATATATTGTTAATAAATTTGTTTTCCCATTGAACTTTTTTAGTTCTTCTAAACATTTTTGCTACACCTCAACTCATTTATTCAAATGGCCTAGTTATTAGCCCTTTAATTTATTACTACAGCTTACTGAGCATAACTGTCAACTAACGTTCCCACGGTTCAAGATCGTTCCCCCACTATTTAATCACTCTTCAATATTTTAACATATTAAGTTTAGTAAAAATTCTCCGATTCGTATAATAACGGGGAATGTCTGGAACCGCTGTGTTATATATAGTAAACGCCTAACTCTACACTTTGCGCCACTCGTTACTAACAACCTTTTAATACACATGAACTCTGAACATGAATTTCTCTCATGTTCAAATTAACTTTCTCTCAGCTAGATTTCACATTTTCCTCATTCATAGGTCCGATAACGCCTTAGTAATCATAGCTCACATTTCAATGCAATTTTCAAAACTCAATACTACCTAAAACATTGCGCAGGTGCGTGAGCTTTCCATAATGACAGGTAACATTGTGGCGTGAATTAAACAAAACACGTGATTGTCGTATTAAAAAGCAATGATACATTTACCATTTTAGAAATCGTGTTACGGAATGCGGGCATAGATGTCAAAGAGTTGCAATTTCATAGCGTGATTAAAATAAAACACGTGCATTACTCATGCCGGCAAGTAACACTTCAAACTATGTGAGCGGTTATTCTAAACCCATGTTACATTCAGTTAAAAGCATTTCCTTATCGTATTTAGAGTAATTGAGCATGTTTCACATTATGTATTCTAATGATTTCTCAAAATCCCAACTTCTTTATAAAGCCTTATAAGAGGCTTTATTATATATAACGTTCCTAAAGTTCCGGATGTGCCCTTCTAGGTCTATTTCATATACTCTATTCTAACATTTTAAGCGCATAAAAGCCCCTAAATATTTCTATTTAAGGGCATGTTGGGAACTTCTATGTTAGGTGATGTAATGGCAAACTTTTCTTAATCAGCACTCCATAACATAACATTATCTATTCTTTGTTTAAGCTCTTCAAGTTGTAGCTTTGACAGATGCTTAGATGCTTCATTTAACGAGATTTGAGATAAATTTTGCACCATTTCAGAATGTGCAGGATTCTTTATAAATTGTCTTGCTAGTTGATCAATTTCAAGTATCTCATCACTGTTTACAACTTCTCTCGTGGTTCCATTGAATCCTTCCATAAATGCTAAGTTATGGTCATAACACGGTGCTAACTCAGTTATTTCGAATGTTCTTGGATTATAGATGCAACCATAGTTATCTTCATGTAAATCAGGATTTCCAATTATATAGTTGAATATGTACATTTTTTGCAAATCTTCAACTATATCAAATCTTTCGTTACTCAAAACAGCATTATATAACAAATCTGAATCAAAGTAATCTTTCAACTCGCTTGCATGAACTAAAGATTTTTCATTGTTTGTAAAAAGCTTGATTTTTAAATACTCATCTTCGATTTCGCACTTTGCAATTCTTATGCCTAGCTGCTCACCAATAAGATATGCTGGATACTCCATTTCAGCATCAGTTAAGAGTTTATATATATACTCACCAATGACTGCTTTAGGAAAGTGACCTTTTGTCGTAAACAGTGAAGTCAATCCTCTATCTGCGCCATCAACAAGAAGACCTGTTAATGCAACCTGTGATATTTCTCTATTACTGTCTCTTAGTTCAACTAATGACTCCCACTTGGTTTCAATGTCATTGGTCTTAATCCAATAATTATCAGTTATTGATAATGCGCTACTATCTAAAATTATTTTATCTCTGTCTCGTCCAACTTTTCTGGCGATATACACCATATTCATATAGGTACGACTAATATTATTAACACGATCAATCAACCATTCTAAGAACATAGCGCCAGTTAATTTTTCAACATTTCTAAACTTGAAAGGTAGATAACGAGGGTCAATAACCTTCAACTCATCAGATGCTCTGTTGTATTGAAGAACCAGAAAATCTTCATACATCAATGTGTATGTACTAATTTTCTTTTTTGATGCCGATGAGCTAATTACACCATATTTCAAAGTATCTTTGCTAATTTTCGGCAAGTCATGATGCGTGCCTATAACTTCACCAGTTTCATTAATTGATGCATTCATTAGCTTATCTGAATAATCAATAAACTTATCTCTTTCAACCATTTTCACAGAATGCGTGGACTCGTCTTCGATTTCCATTGCTACTATTTTATCATTATCTATAATAATGTATTTAACTCTATACATAAGTCACCACCAAATACTTATTAATTAATCTAAAGTCTGTAAAATTAAGTTCTTCTATTATTCTATCATTAACTGTCTACTATGAATAATGTTTTGCTCAATATAATTGTAGAAACTAAAACATATTAGCAATATAATGTCAAAAGTAAAATGAACTGTCTATGTCTTACAATAAGACTTGGTTTCAATACACCGTTTGCGATTATTTCACCTAACGTTCCCACGGTTCAAGATCGTTCCCCACTATTTAATCATTCTTCAATATTTTAACATATCAGACCCAGTAAAAATCCCCCAATTCGTATAATAACCGGGGAATGTCTGGAACCGCTGTGTTAGGTGGCGCGGTACATTCAGTGAAATTCAGTCAGTGGCACATCACATATATTTAGTGAGGCTCTAGATTTAGATAACCTTCACGTTTATATGTAGCAATTAAATATGCTGACTGTTAAAACTTATATTCAACGCATTACATTAAACAGCAAATAACATTTATTTCAAAGCTGCCAAAACTCACTCATTTAATGAAACAAGACCCAGTCCACATGAATTGGCACTAAAACTCATAATCCAGTCTAGCCGGACTTCGAGATACTTTATACTCCATAATATTCAGTGAGCCTTGTTCGAACTGCATTTAGCGCAAGATTTTAACCAACCTACTTAGATGTAAGTATAGTGCTTGCTACTCTTTAAATTAATGGGCACAGTCAGAATGAAGCTGCATTAAATAATGAATAGTAATTTAAAGTATTACATAAAGACCAGAATAAACAACTTCAGCATTTTACGTCATTTATTGGATAGAATTATTCAACAATTATTCGCGAACCTGGTCTGAAGATTCAATTTACATTTAGTCAAAGCCACAACAAAAAAATGCAGGTTGATGATGATGCAGTATGTGCCCCAGTTCGCATCAAATACCACTTGTTTTTCTAGAATACTTCAGCAACTTTCAAGGCAAGTGCTTGTTGTTTTTTGATAAAAATATGTATAACCATTGTCCCCAAACACTTTACCTACGACACAGCATGGTACTTGATCTTCGCATAATAGGCGCAGTCTGATTAATAATTGTATGTATTATATGAACTCAGATGATCAATCGATATAGGGCGGGTAATTTCTAGACTTGTCATATATAACAGCTCATAGTATTCCAATGATATATAAATCATTAAATTGGCCCGAAGTAATAAAAATTCTCAAGCGCCAATCTAAATAGCACACATATTCTAGTATTACTGGTCAACTCCCATAACAATACGCAAGTACCAACCTATTTGTAGTTCTAAATTAAGATCTACGTTACCTTTGTCATTCGAAGCGCTAAATTCAGTGAGTCACAGAACAAGGCTTCTTAGTTATAGTATAAAGCTCATTTTGATACATGAGGCGTATTCTGCAACTTATAAAACAGCATACTTGAGTGCCAATTTCCCCCAAGATTAAAACTCTATCCTAGGGCAAGTGCTACCTAACGTTCCCGGGGTTCACGATCGTTCGCCCTCTGTGTCCAACACTGTCAGCTTCGCAATAAGTTTTAAGTTAGTCTCTTATACGCAGCTCAGCAATGCTCCAGCGAATGTCGGGACACCCTCGTGTTAGTTGATGGTTCTGCGTTTTATAACAAAAATCTCTATTCTATTTATAAGGGTGTCTATCTTTTTTCCGTTTCTCATCATACTCATAGAACCACGTATCCCAATCTTCAAGTAAATACTTATCCCTATCAGTTCTCATAATTCTTACTTCAATACCTAATTCACGCGCGGTCTGAATAAGAAGATCTTTCTTTTTCTTTTCCATTCGAACACCAATGTATACACATTTTGCATATGGAAATGGTATTTTGTTCTCATAATAATTGCATATCTTCTCGTCTAAAATAATTCGCCATTCTTTCTCGTAGTTCCATACGGTCGACTTATTGATATATGCCTTCAAAAGTAAACTTTCAAAGTAGTTATTCTTACTTATTTCAGAATCAGAAATTTCAGTAATTAACTTAAGCTTACTATACGGCATCTTAATCCTTTTGGATGAGTAGTTGACTGGAAATAATCCTCCTTTAATCGCCAAAGACAACCTTTCGCTTAAAAAATCAGATTCATTATCATAGTAGTAATCTGTAGTCAACTTGAGTTCATTTTTAAACGATGACATGTCAAATTCTATACAGAATCCTTTATGGTCATCTGCATAATGGGCCCACATTTGAGCCATCTTTGGAAAATCATCATACTTATCAAAGTTGGCAAAACATGCAACTCGAATATTAGTTTTACTTAATACCTTAACCTTCTCATCGAGTTGATTGCACTTCTCCCTAAATTGCTTTTTTACTTTAGTTCTGAATGCTGGACTTTTTGATTTAAGTATGTTTTCGAATGCGTCTGAATAATGTTCAATTTTGTACTTTCCGTCATTCCCCCACCGCCATCCACTTTTATCATAATCGGATGCTGAACGAAGCATTGCATTATAGTCATCTTTAGTAAACATACTTTTAGCAACCGCTCTTTTCGCCATTTTTTTTGACTTAATTAGTTCAATAATAGTTTTCCTCTCAAATTCATCTTTATCATAACCTATGCTACAGTCATAGAGATCATTAAAACTGCTAGGATGCGAAAACCATAAGTTACCATTTTTTAAATCAATTATATTGTCATAACTGGGTCTACAGAACTTATACAAGTTATTTGGCAAATAGATATTTTTACTATTTAAACTTTCCGGATTTTTTAACAAGATATCAATATATGAGTCATCAGCAATATTAGCACTTTCAAATATATTGTTAATAAATTTGTTTTCCCATTGAACTTTTTTAGTTCTTCTAAACATTTTTGCTACACCTCAACTCATTTATTCAAATGGCCTAGTTATTAGCCCTTTAATTTATTACTACAGCTTACTGAGCATAACTGTCAACTAACGTTCCCACGGTTCACGCTCGTTCGCCTGTCGGTTCAACAACTTCAGCTATGTCATAACAGAAAACTAGTTAATAACATTAACTCTGACCTCTCCAAGCGAATGGCGGGACACCGCTGTGTTATATGCTTTAAAACTACGGACTATTCATCACTATTAATCTACATAGCAATCGTTAAGTGTGTGAAAATACAAATAAGCCTCTTCAGACCATTTGTGGTAGCATTTCAACTCTCTCCTTTTAGCATGTAAGCTTTCCAAGTAGTGAGCAATAGCTTTTTCCTTTGATACTTTAGATTTCTCATTTAACTCAGCCACTAGTTCCATGTATTCTTCATCCTGCCAGCTAAGTTTATCCGAAAGAAAAACAACCATATCTACTTCACTTGGATTTTTCTTCAGCGTCGTATGACATTCAACTGCACTTAGTATTCGTTCATCCTGAATGCCAAACACTGAAGACGCTATTATTCTTGATGCAATCTGGTGAAGTATTGAAGGTACATCACCTTCTCCATCGATTATTTCATGTCCGCTTTCAAAGCATAGCTGAACTATATCTTCATAATCTACGACTCTGCCTATGTCGTGTAAATAAGCTCCAAGTTCGCACGCTTTTATATCGAAACTATGATGGATACTTAGCTTACGTGTTTGTTCAACAACTTCGAGTGTATGGTTATAAACGTCAGAACGACCAAACCGTTCATAATATATTCTTATATTTTCATATAAATCATTGCCTTCGAATTTCAACGTATACTTATTAAGTAACTGTTTAGACATGTCTACCTCCGAATGACTATTCTCAATCGACTATAAGTCAATCACCATTCCATCGTATGCAAATTCGATATTCTCATAGCTCTCTTCTAGAATCTTATAGTCTTCATACGACTTTCCCCAGTCTTCCTCCAAATGTGTGATGATAACTTTCTCAAATTTATGTTTCTCTTTTAGTGCAACAATTTCATTCATGCTAAACAGATCCGTTCTCATGAAACTATCATCCTTAAGAACATAACCATTTTTCAATTCCTCACCAACTACTGTACTCCCAATAACTAAGATGTCAGCCCCTTCTAATATTGAGTGGTTAGGAAATGGTTTCACATCACATGGAGCATAAACCAGTTTCTTTTCTTCTTTGCTAAATACAAAAACAGATGAGCCTTCACAAGGTATTGCAGTTAGTTCAATCTCTTTTATGTCATAACTCTCATTAATTTCAGTTCTCTTAATAAGTTGACGTACATCTTCGTAATAGTCAAAATATGGACCGAATTTTGATTGAATCTTATTAAGGTCACTCATAACATTAGATAGTGCTATAACTTCAATAGGATCACTGCATTCTCTACCATCTGATACTTCAAACCAGTTCAGTTTTAGCTGTTCAAAAACCCTAAAGCCAAGCACATGATCTGGATCAGCATGACTGAATAGTACATAATCAATCTCTTCAATGTTGCTTTGGTTAATTGCGTAAACGATATCTTCAGGAGTATCAACAAGCAAGTTTATATCATGAAGAAAAAGTGAGCAACCTGACCTTGAAAAGGGGCGTCCTTTTTCTCTAGCTTCAACACATACATTGCACTTACAGAGTGGCTTTGGTAATGAAACGCAACCACCACTTCCAATTACTTCAAACTTCATAGCGTCCTCCAATATATTCATTAACAGAAACTACTTTTCCGCTTAAACTACACCTTGTAAGTCAAGTAGCGACAGTTGCGAGTGATGCATTTGTTAGCTTATACACTCTGACGTCAAACTAACGAGTACCAGAGGCTTAACCATTAACTAAGCAATTTGAAATCATAGATCATGCATACTAGCCTTTCTTATGCATTAATGTTAACAGATTACATTACACTGTAATTTCACTAATAACCTAATGTATATACTCCTTATCAATTGTGATTAAAGTCCAAATTACTTGAGCTAATACTCTAAAATCTCTATCTGAAAAACTCAAAGTAGTTTTATTGCATATAACGTTCCCGGGGTTCACGATCGTTCGCACCCGATTCAAACCATTGATTTCGCCACATTGCTAACTGTGACACTCACATAACTTAGACATACACAGCGAATGTCGGGACACCCTCGTGTTATGTGGCGCGGTATATTTAATGCGTTGAAGTCAGCGGCACACAACATATATTCGGTGAGGAACTACAAACAGATTTCATATGCATTAATATATCGAGTTGTCTCAGCTGACCATTAACCTACATATTCTAAGTACTAGATTTTGATTCGCACACATTCATTTAAAGAAGCCGCCCACTACACATTTATTGAATTACCTTCTACACAGTTTGAATTGGCACTCAGAACCTTTAGCTCAGTATAGCCGGATTTCTATCAACAATATTCTAGTTTAACTCATTAAGACTTGTTCGAATTGTATTTAGCGCAACCTTTCTAGAATTACACTTGTATCCAAGTATGGTGCTTGCCTATTTTCGTAG
>Ga0209379_10002240_pt1 | contig 11930 bp, 10 predicted proteins | sample tdDd001_FD_187124 | JGI IMG/M metagenome (GOLD analysis project Ga0209379, IMG submission 187124) | Marine sediment microbial communities from the Atlantic coast under amendment with organic carbon and nitrate - tdDd00.1 (SPAdes)... | ecosystem: Environmental > Aquatic > Marine > Coastal >...
AGGGGAATTTTGATATTCAATTAGATATTTCTGGTGAGCATGAAGTCGTTCAGTTAACAAAGTCATATAATGTTATGATCCGACGTATTCGAAAGTTAATGGATCAAATAGTTATAGAACAAGAACTCAAAAGAAAATCTGAACTGAGTTCCTTACAATCTCAGATTAATCCACATTTCTTATACAATACCCTGGATTCTATAGTATGGATGGCAGAACATGAAAAACATGAAGATGTTATTCAAATGACATCTTCTTTGGCCAGTTTGTTTAGAATAAGTATTTCTAAAGGTGCAATGATTATTCCTGTAGAAAACGAAATAAAGCATGCTGAGCATTATTTGACCATACAGGAAATGAGATATAAGGATAAGTTTTCGTTTAAATTTGAAATTGACCCTGATATCTATAAGTATGAAATCCTAAAACTTATTTTGCAACCTATCATAGAGAATTCTATATATCATGGTATAAGACATATGGTAGACGAAGGTGAAATCATAATTAGAGGATTCGTAAAAGATGACTATCTTGTATTTGAGGTAGAAGATGATGGTTTAGGTATGAATGAAGATACAATTAGAAATGTTCTATATGAAGATGCTGATGAGAATGGTGTAGGGTTACACAATGTACATGAACGTATTAGACTTATGTATGGTGATGAATATGGATTATCTATTGAAAGTGAAATAGAAGAAGGTACAATTATTCGATACAAGTTACCTAGAAATGAGGTGCAGTCATGAGAAAAAGAATCTTTATTTTAATTTTGGCGATCTTGATTCTTTTCACCATCTATTATATTAATAGAGACTCAAGTATTCCTTTTGTTGATATAAATGATGAACCTAAAACAATAGTACTCATTACTAAAATGAGATATGGTGGCTATTGGCAAAGCGTCGTAAAAGGTGCTGAAGCTGCTGAGAAAGAATTTGGTGTTACCCTTGTGTATGATGCTCCAAATGAGGAAACGGATATAGAGGGTCAAATAGAAATGGTTAACTTCTACATTGATGAAGGTGTAGATGGTATTGTTTTAGCAGCCAGTGATTACGAAGCTCTAGTACCAGCTGTTGAAAGAGCAACATCAATGGGTATACCTGTTGTTCTCATAGATTCTCATGTAAAAACAGATCAATATTATAAACGTTTTTCTACAAACAACTTTGAAGTCGGTATGCAAGCTGCAGAAGTCATATTAGACTTAGCAGGTCCTGATGCAAGAGTAGGTGTTGTTAGTTTTGTAAGAGGGTCTGAAAATGCAATGGAGCGTGAGAAAGGTTTACGTCATGTACTTGATAAGTATCCAGAAGTTCAGATTTTAGATACCAAGTATTGTATGTCAAGTATTGAGATGGCCGAAACACATGCCATGGTCTTTCTTGATCAAGAGGTTGATGTCATTATTGGCTTAAATGCAATTGCAACTACAGGAATAGGTAGAGCACTTAGTCTTTATGGAGATGCTGTAGGTATTGGTTTTGATTCAACTATTGAAGTATTAACTTTATTAGATCAAGGTGTTCTAGATGCAACGATTGTTCAAAATCCTTATGGCATGGGTTATTTAGGTGTCAAATATGCAGCAATGATTGATGATGAATATCCAGAACAAGAAAACTATATTGATACATTTGTTATCACACCAGATAATATGTTTTTAAAAGAAAATCAAAAATTAGTATTTCCATTTAACGTCGAGTAATCGACGTTTTTATGTTTTAAAGCATATTATATGGGCAAAATGAAATATGATAAGGTTTTCCTATTATTTTTTGACTTATGATAACTTTGGTCAAAAATTCTAAGATTTCAGTCAATTTATTGAATTCTTAAGAAAGTATAAAAGTGGTAATCTTATATCAGGCGAAGGAAAACGTTAACATACAGGAGGGGTATGATGAAAAAATTATTCGTTTTAATGCTAGCAATAGTAATGGTATTCTCTTTAGTTGCTTGTGGTGGTAATAATGCTGCTGATTCAGGTTCAGATGCTAAAGATGAAATGGTTAAGATTGGTGTTACAATCTATAAGTTTGATGATAACTTCATGTCATTCGTAAGAAGAGCAATCGGTACAGCTGCTGAAGGTTCTGCAGAGTTAATCTTAAATGACTCTAACAACTCTCAAGCAACTCAAAATGATCAAATTGATATGATGATTTCTAAAGGCGTAAAGTCATTAGCTATCAACTTAGTTGATCCTCAAGCTGCTCCAACAATCATCACTAAGGCTAAGGAAGCTGATCTTCCAGTAATCTTCTTCAACAAAGAACCTGAAGCAGATGTACTAAAGTCATATGATAAAGTTTGGTACGTAGGTACAGCTTCTGCTGAAGCGGGTATCATCCAAGGTGAAATGATTGCTAAAATGTGGAAAGACAATCCTGATTGGGATAGAAATGGTGATGGCGTATTAAACTACGTATTACTTAAAGGTGAACCAGGTCACCCTGATGCTGAAGCTAGAACTAAGTACGCAGTTGACGTAGTTAAAGAAAACGGTATCGAAATGAATGAATTAGAATTACAAACTGGTATGTGGGACTCTGTAAAAGGTAAAGAGTTAATGGACGCATGGTTAGCTAAGCATGGCGACGAAATTGAGTTTGTAATCGCAAACAATGATGGTATGGCATTAGGTGCTATCGAATCATTAAAAGGTAACGGATACTTTGGCGAAGGTACTTACATGCCAGTTGTTGGTGTAGATGCTATTCCTGATGCTTTAGAGCAAATCAAGGACAACTACATGGCTGGTACAGTATTAAATGATGCTAAGAACCAAGGTAAAGCTACATTTGATTTAGCTTACAACGTAGCTATGGGTAAAGATCCATTAGAAGGAACTGACTGGGTATTAGATGGAAACAAAGCTGTACGTGTACCTTACGTAGCTGTAACAATTGATAATATCACTTTTGCAGAAGAGGCATATAAGTAGGTCATAATGTCGAGATGCTCAGGCATCTCGACTTTCCAAGTGTTAGAGGAGGTAACTTTATGAATGAATACATTCTAGAAATGATTGATATCACAAAGGAATTTCCTGGTGTTAAGGCACTCGATGAAGTTTGTTTAAGATTAAAGCCAGGTACAGTTCATGCCTTGATGGGTGAAAATGGTGCTGGTAAATCTACTTTAATGAAATGCTTATTTGGTATTTATAGAAAAGACAGTGGCAATATATTATTAGAGGGCAAAGAAATTAAGTTTTCATCATCAAGAGATGCGCTCGATCATGGTGTGTCCATGGTACATCAGGAATTAAATCAAGTACAAACAACAAGAGTCATGGACAATATCTGGTTAGGAAGATTTCCTAAAAAAGGCTTGTTTATTGATGAAGATAAAATGTACCGTGATACAATGGAAATTTTCAAATCTCTAGAGATCAAGTTAGATCCAAGAGAAAAGGTTGGAAATTTACCTGTATCAGAGAGTCAAATGGTTGAGATTGCAAAAGCAGTTTCATATAATTCAAAAATTATAGTAATGGATGAGCCAACCTCATCACTTACAGAAAACGAAGTTCAACATTTATTCAGAATCATTGAATCATTAAAAAAGCAAGGCGTTGCTGTGATTTATATCTCACATAAAATGGAAGAAATTGATCAAATCGCTGATGAAGTGACTGTTATGAGAGATGGTAAATGGATTGCAACAAAGTCAGTATCAGAAATTACAACTGATGAAATTATTAATTTAATGGTTGGTCGTGATTTAACACATCGTTTCCCACAAAAGACAAATGTGCCAGGCGAAGTGATTCTAAAAGTTGAAAATCTTACAGCAAAGTATCAACCAAGTATCAACGATGTAAGCTTTGAGCTTAGAAAAGGTGAAATACTAGGTGTAGCAGGTCTTGTTGGTGCTAGACGAACAGAACTTGTAGAAACAATTTTTGGAGAAAGAAAAAGAGTCAGTGGCAAATTACATCTTCATGGAAAAGAAATTGGTAATAAGTCACCTTATCATGCAATTAAGAATGGTTTTGCATTAGTTACAGAGGAAAGAAGAGCAACAGGTATATTTGGTGAATTAGATATACAGTTTAACTCTATTATTGCAAATATAGATAAATATATACCTTGGTATCAGTGGATTGATGAAGCGCAAATGGCTAAAGATACCAACTGGGTTATCGAAAGCATGAACGTAAAAACACCACATCAAAGAACTAAAATTCAGTCTCTTTCTGGTGGTAATCAACAGAAAGTAATCATTGGTAGATGGTTATTAACAGAACCTGAAATTTTACTCTTAGATGAACCGACAAGAGGTATTGATGTTGGTGCAAAGTACGAGATTTATCAATTAATGATTGATCTTGCGAATCGTGAAAAAGCAGTTATGATGGTATCTTCTGAGATGCCAGAATTATTAGGTGTAACAGATAGAATTCTTGTTATGAGTAACGGGCGTTTGGCTGGTATTGTAAATACTGCTGAAACAACTCAAGAAGAAATCTTGAAATTATCGGCAATGTATTTGTAGTAGGAGGTAGTATGACTAAAATACAAAAAAATATGATATCTAGAAGGGATAAATTAAAGAATTTAACCCCACAGGATGTTTTAGATTACATGATGCAAAAAGCAATATTCATTGTTCTACTTGGGCTACTAGCAGTTATCATTGCTATTGAACCTGATTTTGTTTCACTGAATAACTTCAGAAATATATTATCACAATCATCAACTAGAATTATAATGGCTTTAGGTGTTGGTGGTATCATCGTCGCTAAGGGTACTGACCTTTCACTTGGTCGTCAAGTAGGTTTGGCTGCAGTAGTATCAGCTTCTTTATTACAAAAGGCTGATTACGCATATAAAATGTATCCGGATTTACCAGTATTACCTATTATCGTTCCAATTGTACTTGTTATGTTAATTACTGCATCATTCTCATTGGTTAATGGTATTGTTGTAGCTAAGTTCAAGGTAGATCCATTTATTGCAACATTAGGTATGATGGTAATCGTTTATGGTGTAAACTCAATTTATTTCGATCGACCTCCTTATGGAGCACAACCAATTGGTGGATTGGATGCTAGATTTACATCTTTTGCACAAGGATCCATACCTTTAGGTAATTTCAATATTCCATATCTAGTCATATATGCTATCATAGTGACTGCGATTGTATGGATATTATGGAACAAAACGAAGTTTGGTAAAAATATATTTGCTATTGGTGGTAACCAAGAAGCAGCTATCGTTTCTGGTGTTAATGTTGTTAAATACTTGTTAATGGTTTATGTATTAGCTGGTTTGCTTTATGGATTTGGTGGTGCTTTGGAAGCAGCAAGAATTGGTAGTGCAACAAATAACACTGGTAATATGTATGAATTAGATGCGATCTCAGCGTGTATCGTTGGTGGTTTGTCATTCTCAGGTGGTAGAGGTACAATTTCTGGTATTGTTACTGGTGTACTTATATTCCAAGTTATTGCATACGGTTTAACATTCATTGGTGTTAATCCATACTGGCAATTTATCATCAAAGGTTTAATCATTATTTCAGCGGTTGCCATTGATAATAGAAAGTTTATAAAGAAAAAATAGGTCTCCCCCCTATAATATTGTCTATAAGAGGTATGCTGCATTATGCGGTGTACTTCTTTTTTTCTGTAACTCATGTTACTGATACTATACCGAATTAGTGTATAATGTAGATATAGACAATCAGAAAAGGAGATCATTATGTTAGATAATAAAGAAAAAGAGTATTTCAAAACGAAACAAGGCTTTATCCCACCAGGTGTTATGGTAGCAGAAAACTTTGGTCAAGAATTTCAGGATACAATTACATCTTATCATCACCAAATTTGGGGAGAAGGTGTTATTCCTTTAAAATATCGATATATGATTGCAATGGCGACTGCAATATTTGATAACAATGAGGCAAGAGCAAAATTAGAAATGAGAAAAGCCATTGATACAGGTGCAACAAAAGAAGAATTGTTAGAAGTCATTAAACAACAGATTTGGATGAAGGGGGCACCAACCATTTTACAAGTAGCGTCACTCGTTAAAATCCTTAATGAGAAATTATAACATCTCTTGATAAACCACTTACCTTAGGCAAGTGGTTTATCTTATATTAATTTGGGTAGTATTTTCATGGGAGGTTGCTATGTCAAAATATAAGGTTATACTCATTAATTTCTATCAAGAAAATGTAGATATTTTTACAGATGCATTAAAGAAAACATATAAGGTATATCAGTTAGTAGATCATGAACATTTACTGGATCATGAGCAGTTAATTGATCAGGTCCTTGATGTAGATCCTGATATAGCAATCATTGCAGTAAACCTGCCAGATGAGTATGGTATCGATCTACTAAAAGAGTTAAAGAGTGATGAAAAAACAGCTGGTATTCCTGTATTACTCACTGCATTAAGAGAGTATCAGATGGATGAAGAAGTTGGCTTGTCATATGGTGCACTTGATTACATTAAACTACCTCTTTCTAAGACTTTGATTAAACATCGTGTTAAATCAAGTATTTATTATTCGTCAAAACGGTTTGAGATTAGAGAAGAGGTTAAAAGAAAAGTCAATAATTATGAAGAAGACTTTGATGAACTTCTAACATTAATCGGTAAACTCGCAGAGTTTAGAGATTATGGTGATAATATGCATATCAGAAGGCTTTCTGAATATGTAAGTATAATTGGTAGGGCCTTGAGTATTGAAAAAGATGAGTTAAGGCAGCTAAGACAAGCGGCTAGGTTGCATGATATAGGTAAGGTTGCTCTTGGGGATGATATTTTACTTAAAAGGGGAAAACTCACTTTCGCTGAGTGGCAGGCCATGACTGAACATGCTGTAATAGGTAAAGACTTAATTGGACATACGAAAAGTCGTGTGTTGTCATTAGCATCTACAATAGCTCATCAGCACCATGAACATTACAATGGTGAAGGATATCCTAATGGACTCAAGGGCAGTCAAATTGCTTTGGAGTCAAGAATTGTAGCTATTTGTGAAGTCTTTGATGCATTAATTTGTGAAAGACCCTTCAAAGAAGCCTGGACCTATGACAAGATTGTAGATTATTTAAGAAAGCAAGAAGGTGAACAATTTGATCCTCAAATAGTTCAAGTTTTTCTGGATAACCTTGATAAAATCATAGATGTGTACCAGAAAAATCACACTGAATAATTAACGATGTAGGGTGTATACTTTACATCGTTCTTTTGTTAGGCTATGATACTTGTTGGAGGTTTTTATGGAGTTAAGTCGTTTTAAAGATAAATTAGTAGAATCCTTAATTGGTAACTTGCTAATGTTTGCATTGAATTTAGTACTTCCTTTACTATTAAGTCGAGTATACGGTGTTGAGATCTATGGTCAATATGTCTATGGTATTACGATTGTATCAATTGCACTATTTATAGCTAATCTTGGTATGGATGTTGGTTTACTTTATTTTATTCCTAAAACAGGAAAGAAATATGTTTCAGCTTGTTTTCTTATAAATATTATTACCAGCGCTTTAACCATTTGTGGTTTGATGGTCATTATGCCAGGAAAGATAACACCTTATTTAGGATTAATCTGGCTGCTATCAGCTGAACAGTTGTTTTTTAGTATTTACAGGGCAAGACATCATATTAGAGAATTTTTTATAATTAAATCTTTTGTTGGCATAGTAGGTACAATGTTCCTGTCGTATGTCTTGTATTTAATCAATGGCACACTTGAAGTAAATATCATTTTAGCAACTTATATTGCAACGATTTTAAGCAATGTAATTTATATGATTCAGAATAAGGATATGTTCTCTAAACTTGAGATGAAGATGGAGTTTATCTCATATTCTGTGACCATTATTCTAGGTGGTGTATTATCACTTCTTATTAACTACATTGATATAGTAATGATTGAAGCCATGCTAACAAATAAAGAGGTAGCCTTATATAAGGTAGGTACTGAATTGGCTCAAATACCATCTTTGTTTTTAAGGATAGTCAATACTGTGTTTCCACCTATGATTTCAAAATTATATCATGAAGGAAAAGTAGATGAGGTAAGAGACTTATATGAAAAGTTGACACGGAGACTATTTTTGGTTTCATCTGTAGTCATTGTTTTTATTTTAATTTTCTGGAAACCTATACTGTCTCTTTATGGGACGGAGTATATTGCAGCTAAAAATGTACTCATTTATAGGGGCATAGGGCAACTTGTAAATGCCAGTGTGGGCAGTGTATGGTATATTGTATTAATGACAGGGCATCCTAAGATTCGATTTGTGTCTATTATGATTTCAGCAGTGATGAATATCACATTAAATTACCTGTTAATACCAAAGCTTGGGATAGATGGCGCTGCATTAGCTAGTATGGCTTCAACGGTCTTTATAAACATATTAGGTTTCTTTGTAGTCAAACACATTCTAAAGTCAAAAGTTTATTATGTAATATAAATAAAGAACTAGAGCTTATAATCATGCTCTAGTTCTTCTTTTATAATAATAGAATCCTCTGTAATAATAGAATTATAGCAACGAATTTCAACACCAGCTTCATAAGCTTCTTTGATAGCTTTAGCAAAATTTGGATCAGTTACATCATTTGGCTGCCATGACCTAACTTCCTCTAATTGAATGAGAAGTATAATATAATTCTTATAACCTTCATTTTGCCCCAAAATGAGTTCTCTTACATGTTTAGTACCTCTTGTTGTAGGTGCATCAGGAAACTTTGAGAGACCATCGATTTCTAGTGTAACACCTTTAACTTCAATAAATCCTCTTGCACTTTCAGTTTCATAATACATGTCAAATCTTGAATTACCGTATGTTTTTTCTCTTTTTAAATAGGTTAGTTTTTCAAAACCCTTAATTTGTCCGGATTCAATCGCTTCATAAACCACTTGATTGGGCACTTGTGAATCTATGTTTATGAGTTTGCCTTCTTTATAGATGGCTATAAGTGAGAATTTAGTTTTTCTATTAGGATTATCACTTTCCTGTAAATAAACTTTTCTACCTTCTATAAAAAGTTCTTTACATCGACCAGTATTCTTTACATGAACAATTGTTTCTTGACCACTGATGAGTACATGGGCAACAAACCTATTGATTCTTTTAATAAAAATGCCTTCAACTATGTTTTTATATCTCATAATACCTCTTACTTCACAAAATTAGTGTAAAAACTATTATAATTGTAACACAAGTTACTGTTACTTTTAAAATAATTTGGTAATATATAAACAAGATAAGAAACAAGGAGGAAATATAATGAAAAGAACAATTATTGAAATTAATCAAGATAAATGTGTAGGTTGTGGATTATGTGCAAGTGCTTGTGAGCAAGGTGCTATTCAAATGGTAGATGGTAAAGCTAAGTTAATGAGCGATTCATACTGTGATGGTTTAGGCATGTGTTTACCAGCTTGTCCTGTAGATGCTATTAAGCTAACTGAGAAGGATGTTGATGAATTTGATCAAAACAGAAAAGGTTTTGCACTAAAAGAAGGTGAAACTTCAAAAGGTTGTGGCTCTACTAAAGAAATGACTTTCAACGTAGAAGAAAAACCAGCTGCTCCAGCTAATCCGTTTAACATGGCAGAAAAGCCAGCAAATCCATTTAACATGACTTCTGGTGATTCAGAAGAATCTGCATGTGGTTGTGGTTCAGCAAATGAACAAGTATTGAAACCTGCAGGTTTTAAGCCTAATGAACCTTTGGAAGTTCAAACAGATGCAAGTGGTATTGCACCATCTCAATTGAGACAATGGCCAGTTCAATTAAGTTTAGTTAATGTAAATGCTTCATTTTTAGATGATTGTAACTTATTGATAGCAGCAGATTGTACAGCTTACGCTTATGCTAATTTCCATCAAGAGTTTCTTAAAGGTAAAGTAACAATCATAGGTTGTCCCAAATTAGATGATATGAACGAATACATTGAGAAGTTAACATTAATCTTTAAAAACCACAATATTAATTCAGTAACTGTAGCAAGAATGTCGGTGCCATGTTGTGGTGGTATTACGACTGGTGTTAAAAGAGCTATGGAAGCATCAGGCAAAGCTATTCCTTATTTAGAAAGAACAATTACACCAGATGGTCAAATTAAATAATAATTCAAGTCGATTAGATTAATCTAGTCGACTTTTTTTACTTAAATTCGGCATAATATCCAGAGCTTTTCTTTGGTATAATTGTAGTATAGATAGGAGGTATCATGATTAAACTAAAAACTAATATTGAAGAGACTGATTGGATTAAGCTTGTTGATCTGCTAGATAAAACAGACATGTGTATAGGTTTAGGAAGGCAAAGAGCTTCAGAAAAGATTCGTAGAGCATATGAAAACTCATACAAACTTGTTGTGGCTTATGATAATGATAAAATGGTAGGAACTGCAAGAATAATCTCTGATGGTGAGTGTTATGGCTGGGTGCATGATGTTGTTGTTGATCCAGATTATAGAAAACAAGGTCTTGGTAAATTGATCATGGATAAACTAATAGAGGATGATAAAAATCTTCTGATTGGATTAACATCTTCATTTGAAGCTGTTGACTTTTACTTATCACTTGGCTTTAAAAAACATAAAACTGCAATGGCTTTATATCCAGGACAGTCATCTTATCTTATCTACGATTAAAAAATCAGGCATTATGCCTGATTTTCCTTTTATTTTAGTGTTTTTCTATGTAGTTTCTTTACTTGCTTCAAGGCTTTAATAACCTCTGCGGATGCTAAATCAATATCTTTTAAATATGCTTCTGCTTGATTTTGATGACCATTATTATATGCTGATATTGCCTTTTTTGCAACATCATGAAGTCTAGCATGAGGTGATGACATATCATCAATAACTTTCAATATATTACTTTCTTCTATGTTAACAGATGAAACCCATTTACCTAAACGACAGGTATGATGAGTACCGACTTGACTCTCGTTTAATGTTTCATTACCTAATATCATATTATAAACACGCCATCTCCACATTAAGTGATCACACATACAAATCTCTATTTGAGTAGCTATGTCAATATCATCTACTTCATCAATCATTTCTAATCTCATATCGTTGATTATATTTGAAATAGCATTAAGAGCTCGTCCTGTTTTTTCTATTTCCTTGTTTAAACCTTTTGACTCATCATTCATAATCATGATAGAACTAGACATTTCTTGTGAAGCGGCTGTTTGTTCTTCGATACTTGCACTGATTTCTAAAAAGGCACCATTGATATCTTTTAAATCACTATGCATCGTATCTAAGGATTCAGTCGCAGAAGTCATCTTTTGATTGCCAATTTCAAAGTATTCATTAGACGATTCTAAGGCTTGTGTCGTATTGTTGATTTCTTTGGTTAGAGCATTGAATGTTGTATTGATGTACTCTACTTGTTGATTGGTATTTTCAGCAAGTTTTCTAATTTCGTCTGCAACCACTGCGAATCCACGGCCTTGTTCACCGGCTCTTGCAGCTTCAATAGAGGCATTTAATGCAAGTAGATTTGTTTGATCAGCAACACCTTTTATGATTGAAACCATTTCAGTTATTTTCTTAGCTTCACTAGTCACACGTTCCATCGTTTCTTGAACTTTCTTAGATGCTTCAAAACTTCTCACTACATCCTTGATTGCAAGTTCAATATCTTCTAAAGATTTTCCTGCTACTTCAATGGATTCGTGGCTCTTAGCTGATGAATCTTGAACGAAATGAGATATATCTTCAATAGATGCCGTCATCTCTTGACTACTTGCTGCGACATTTTCTATCATTTCTGCTTGTTTTGAAACACCTATTAACATATCTTTTATGTAATCTAATTCAGTGACATACTTAAGTAAACTATTGACTTTGGCCAGATGTTCTACAAGATAATCTGGTGATTGCTCAATTACTTCAACGATTTCCTGAAATTCTTCTTTAAT